>Ga0210025_1002387_pt1 | contig 18404 bp, 8 predicted proteins | sample CryGeyme20150102_FD_183989 | JGI IMG/M metagenome (GOLD analysis project Ga0210025, IMG submission 183989) | Groundwater microbial communities from Crystal Geyser aquifers in Utah, USA - Crystal Geyser metaG 2015-0102 (SPAdes) (version 2) | ecosystem: Environmental > Aquatic > Deep subsurface >...
CTGGCGTGTGGATCTTCTTCCCCGAAGTGGGAATAGTCGTATCCGGTTTCTCCCGATGTGTTCCTGTTTCTGAGTGGGAGACGGGATGGGGCATTTCGGGTCATTCCGGTGACGTCGGATTCGGGTCTCCTTGTCTCACGTTCCCTTCGGCTGGCTCTGAAAAGCAAAACACATTCCGAAGTACCGGGTACCGTAGTAGTCTAGTCTCTACTACTAGTAGTAGTACTCATAGTAGCACTAGTACTACTACTACTACTAGTCTACTGTACAGTACTGTCGTTTGGCTGATGTACAACATACTACATACATAATCAACATACCGCACAAAAACTTCAAATCAAGAAACCAAACAAAAATATGCCATCGTTGGAAGAGATAAAAGCTCGCCACAAGAGGGAGAGTAAGGTCCTGGATGGCGAAAAGAGAGCCCTGCTCAAAAAGACCAAACAGACAGCAGGTAAAGGCAACAAAGCCAAGGATAAGCTTGCGGAGTAAGATTGATTCATTTGTGGTGGTTGATTATTTTGGTTGTGTCGTTTAGTTTAGTCTACTGAATGATTGGTCTAACATCAACCTCAATAATGCAACCATTAACTTCATACGTAGAGTCGAATCCGAATATGATGCCAAATTAAAGAAACTCGAGGCCACACACAAAGAAGAAATAGCAGCCTTTTCGTCGTCGTCTGGGGATGCCGAAGAGACTGCCGCCATCACGGACGCAACACGAACACATTCGACAACGGAATCTGCTACTACACCAACGGCGAAGACGGAATTGACACCAGCAGAAGACGAGCGAGAACGGAAGCAGGCCAAAGCACGTCGAAAACGCGAAAAGGCCAAGGAAAGGGAACGACAGCTCCAAGAGGAGATTGAACGAGAAACGGCTGAGGCGGGTCCATCAATGGGACAGGTCGAACTAGAATCGATTCAAACTCAACTGACGCCGTTGGGTTTGAAAATTGACGAAATTCCGCCCGACGGAAATTGTCTGTACCGAGCCATAGCGGCAAGTCTCGGCAACGATTCGACCTACCAGGAAACTAGTAAGTTACGTGGAATAGTAGTATCAGAAATCAGGATGAGCTGGAGTCGGTGGACAGTACAGTCATTTATGATGGGTTCTTGTGATTGCAATGCTGACACCTAATTCGAATATCTTTTATTTTCTTCCCGTTTTTAGGAAACCTTTGTGCGGACACGTTGTTAGAAAAGGAAGACGAGTTTGCTCCCTTTTGCGAATACACTGATACTATTCCTGATTTTGCGACCTACGTTGATCGGGTGCGCAATTCGTCCGATTGGGGTGGTCATCTGGAATTGCGAGTCTTGAGCTTGGCGCTCCATAAACACATTTTGGTCTATTCGGTCCAATCGAAGGAACCATTGCGTATTGAACCATCGGACCATACGGCGGCCGATGATCCCGATCCGATTCGTTTGTCGTATCATTTGCATTACTACGCACTAGGTGAACATTACAACCGAGTCGTCAAAGAAAGCGAGGTTAGCTAGTAGCAACCAATTCGAGGTTTTTTTTTTTCCGACAACGAGTTGTTTGCATGATCAAATCCGAAGGAACGAATAGACAGGAATAAGATAAACAAATTTAAATTTTCTTCTGGTGAAAGAAATGTCGTTTAGTACTGCTAGTTGCCTGGCCGTAATATGTTCCACAATTTCTATATGCGTACTGTGGCCACCCAACAACTAAAATGCAGCTTTTAATATCGCTGTAGTCTAGTCTACTACGAGTACCAGCCAGTAGTAGTTCTCCGTGTACTCTGTAGTACACTAGTTTGCCAGCTAGCTCAGCTCGTCTCCTTGCACTAGTAGTGAGGCAGATTTGTAAATAAATGGAACAACTATGCGTTCTTTTGTATCAACACTCTCCGAGCATGCTCGACCTTGCAACACTGTCATACTTTTTCGGTAATTAGAGGAATCTTCCTGAGCGAGGATTGGGCGAGGAAGCGGAGGCCACACTGTAAATTAAAAGAGTTAACCCAACCTTAATAACGTGCCAGTGCCGCCAACAAAGTTTTGACTAGAAACTTTGTACTGTACTTTCTTGCAACTAAATTCTGTAAGTCTTGCATCATCCTACTGGTGTGACGCTTGCGTAGCTTTTTGATAACAAACGCCTATTAATTAATAATTCCAATAGAAGCAGCACTTCTTACTCGAGTTGGAAAAAAAGCTCAAGATGGACTTTGACTTTAACTTTGGCTGCTGTGAAAATGAAGATAGAGCTATCCGTGGGATCGACACGGATGATGCTTACAATTCACTACTAAGCGAATCCGATATAGGCGACTCTTTCGACAACCAGGCCAGCACTTTTCAGTCCGACTACAACGTGGACTGCACTCCCATGTTCAAAGCCATTGAAAGCGAAGACTGGAAATCACTACTTATTTTTTTAACGACAGGTAAATGGGGCTCATCAGTTATGCCGTTTAGCAGCCACATGGAAGATAGACCTGCTAGTGATCAAGCCCGCACTTGGATGATATGCCGAGCTAAAAATGGAAATGTTGAATGGCGGCAGCTGCCTCTACATGCTGCCATTTCGTACCGGGCGCCACTGCCTATCATCCAAAAGCTGGTGGAATTGTATTACGATGGTTTGCGCAGTGCTGATGATGATGGAAATCTTCCCCTTCATCTAGCCTTTGGATTTGGTTCGCCTGACAACGTTGTCGCCTATCTCGTTCGCGAATTTCCCGGAGCACTTTCCGCCCGCGGTCTCCAAGCACGATTTCCATTGGATTGCTCTGATTTGGGAACCAACACAAGCCGCGCCGAAATTATCCGAGCATACCAAAAACATACCCGTGCGTGTATGATAAAAGACTGGAACCGTTCTTGGAGGCAGAGTTTAGCAGCTACAATGAAAAAGGCTGGCGTTTCAGAACCATCCGTAAATAGCACTCAAACACTCCAAGACGTTTTCAATGAACTTGTGGAAACCAAGCTTGAGCTCGAAAAGCAAAAAGAACTTGTCAAAAAACGACCGACCATGATTATTACAAAGACTGAAGCTTCTCCTACTGGCTTTCCTCCCAGGTCACCTGGACTACTCAAATCAACTGGTAGTGCAACTACTACAAAGCGTTTCACTTTCTCGGGGGCTGGAAACAAGATTTGCCGCACTGGTAGCAGAGTGAAGAGCATACTGACATCTCCATTGCAACGTTCATCTTCCCGAAGCATTGCACCTTCTCCTTCCGATTTTAATACGTCCCGGCCGTTAGCCGAAATCTAGACTGTTAATGTGGAATAATTTGGGATGCATGGCTACCGATGTGGAAATGCAAAATAGGATGAAAGTGCGCACACGTTTAAGTATGCCACTGGCTTTGGGAACAAGAGTACTGTTCATTAGAGAAAATACTGTGACAACTACTCAGTACATTAATTCAGATACTTTTGACTTTAGTTTCGAATAGAAATCAGAAGCTCTTATCAGTCGACTCCTCTTTGAGCGGCTACCGTTCTAGCTAGAGCCACCAGACAACCAATACTCAGCGTAACTAGTAGGTCTAATACAACATATTTTATTTTTTCTTGTCCGAAGCCAGAAGTCTACCTCTACTGTAATATTGATTGAGGACGTGCAGTCGTGCTGCAAAACGCCCCGCTTGAGATTACTTAAGCATGATCCGGTCACTTGTTGGCGATGAGGTACACTAAAATTCTATACAAAATTGCATTGTATAAATTGAAGAACTCGATTATGGTAACTTAAGTATTCGAACTCTTTAAGTATACTTGCCGGCCTTCTTGCCTCACAATATCAATACGCTTGTATTTTTCGCCGAATCCGCCCAACGCGTATATGATGGATTTTGTTTATCCATCTTCTTTCGCTCATCGAGCTTCTTAACCGACCAAAGACTACTCCAAACTTCATAGCGAGCAGCGTATCCTCCTTGAGCTGCCCACACAATCTTTGCTGATTTCGTTAAAAGGAAAATCCTTTGTCGCACCAAAACTCGCGAACATATACAACTCAACAGACATCTGTACTAAACCATCTCAACCATGGTCTGGGGAGCGTTTGGACTCTCTACTGATGTACCAGCGGACAAACCTGAGGAAGCGTCGGAGAAGGATGCTGACTACCCTGAATGCGATTATGATACAAATCTTACCCCTCTTTACGAGGCTATCGAGGAACGAGCCTGGATCGCTGTGAACCAATTTTTGCACACTGGATACTGGCCCGAGTCCTTCTTCCCCGATCCTATGTCACCTGAAGATCAGGCACGTACTTGGGTGACTCGGTATGAACAGCGACCTGATGGCACGAAAAAGGTCCGATGGAGTCAGCTGCCTATTCATGCTGCTGTTATCTTTGGAGCCCCGTCGGTTGTTATCCAACAGCTCGTGGAAGCCTTCCCTCAGTCTGTTCGTTGTACCGATGATCACCGTATGCTCCCACTCCATTTGGCCTTCCGTCACGGATCTGACGACTCTGTTTTGGCTCTTTTCTTGGAAGAGTTCCCAGAGGCTGTAAACGTCCGCGGATACAAGGGGCGTTTGCCCGTTGAATGCGCCCAGAAGGGACCTAATCCCGAACGTGGTGCCATTATCCAAACTATCTTGCAAAAGAATCAAAGTGCCTGGGAGCGTAAGAAGTCCGCCAACCAACTCAAGGAATTGTACTGCATGAAGGAGGCACTTAAGATTAAGGGTCAAAAGGTTTCTCACTTGGAAACTGCAATCCGAGAAATCAAGTCTCGTGAGCACAAGACCCGAAAAGAATTGGGGATCACTATGACGGACTTGAAGGCTGCCAAGATGAAGTCTAAAAATGCAAAATCCACAGCTTCTGGAGCAGCTGATTCTGCCGAAAGGAGCGCCGTCAAACAGCTAGTGGAGAAGCTGGCTGCTTTGGAGATGGCGACCAAGGATTTGGTCCAAAAGGAGAAGGAAACCAAGGCACAGCTCAAGCAAACCAAGGCAGAACTCGAAGCTGCTAGGCGAACTCGACCCACCGAAGATCAAGCCAAACAGTTTGCCAAGCTTGACAAGGTCGCATCTACGGAGGCGAAGTTTGTACCGGAGGAACCAGCACCTTTTGTTGAAGAACCTAAGGCCACTGCCAGCGACGTTAAGGGGACTCCTGTCAAAGACAACACCCAGGAATCCGCTCCCAAGGCTAGCGCCGAGGTGAAATTGGAGGAGACCATTCAGAAATCTGCTTCCAAGACTAGCGCTAAGGCGGCGCCCAAGCCCGTTGTCGATGCCTCCATGGAAAAGAAAGGAGCGCAAATGCCTGCCGAGTCCGCAGTCGTGATTGTTGCTAGTGCGGCCAAGTCCGTAGAGCCAGCTGTGTCTGTTGCCAGTGGAAAATCAAACAAGACGCCTGTCGAGTCCTCTGCAGCGTCTGTTGCCAGTGCGGCTAAATCCGTCGAGCCCGCCGCGTCTGTTGCAAGTGGAAAATCGAGTAAGTCCAAGAAAAGCATCTTGTCCAGACTCAGCCTGAAATCCAAAGCAACTGTGAAGTCGTTTGTAAGCAATAAATCCAAGGCCAGCACCAAATCTAAGGAATTAGCTCCCAAACCAGAGGCTGTCCCCATTGCTTCTCCCACATCAGAACCAGAGGATTCCCCCGCTTCTGCTCCTACAGACGTGACAAAGGCTGTCGCAGCTCCAGTTGCCGCACCCGAGCCTGAGGCTGTTTCCATTGCCAAGCCCACTCCATCCACCGAGACAGGTAACGAAGAATGTAACGAAGAAGCTTCTGTCAAAGAGGCTCTTGTGGAGACAATTGAAAATCTTAAGAACGATGTTGAGAGCCTCGACGAGAAGACATTCAAAACGCAAGAAGAGCTTGACGCAGTCAGTGTACCCGGCAAAAAGCCTTCCAAGGAAATGGAAGCTTTGCAAGCTGAGCTTGCTGCTTTGAAAGAAAACTCTGATAGGACCAAACAGGACCTAGCATTGGCTCTTCAAAAGCTGAACGAAATCACTGTCGCGCAGGCCAAGAATATGACGGCGGCGGAAGAAGAGAAAGTCAAGGAGAAGCTTGAGACTGAAAAGGCCAGAGAAAATGCCGAAAAGAAGGTTGCAGTTCTTGAAACCAATTTAAATGATTACAACCAAAAGCTCTCTACAGCAAAGACGGAGATGAAGAAGATTGAGACGGTTGTGAAGAATTCTGGAAATGTCCAGCTCACTCCAGCACAAAAGAAGTATTTTAAAACTCTTGGAAAAGCTATGACCAAGCTTGAAGTCAACGCCAAGATGACTCAAGATGATCTAGATATTGCCCGTGGAGAGTTGAATACGATTAAGGCAAAGCAAGATGCCGAGGCTAAAAAGGAAGCTGAGATTGCTAATGCTGCTATCGCTGCGGCCAACCTAGCAGATGCACGAGCAACTCATGCAGCTACGACCGCAGCCACAAAGGTAGCCGAAGAGGCCCTGGCCCAAGCTGCTGAAGGGAAGAAAGCCGACGAAGCAAAAATCAAAACTGTCGAACAGGCCAATAAGGAACTTGAAGCCAAGATTGCTATTCTCGAAGCCACCATGAATCAATTTGAAGTTAAAGCTACCGAGACAAAGAATGAAATGGATCAGGCCATGCAGGACTTGATGGCATCCGACGATTCTGTTGCAAGTGGAGCCCCTCTCAAGATGACTAAGAAACAGAAGAAGCACATGTTAGCGATGGAAGCCGCGATGAAGAAGTTGGAAGAAAGAGCAACGAACACGAAGGAACAACTTGATTCTGCCGTCGCCGAGCTTATGGAGCTCAAGAAAAACGAAAGCAGCCAGGCTGCTCAAACTATCAAGGAAGACAACAAGGCATTGAAAGAACTCTCCAAGAAGATTCAGGTCTTGCAGTCCGCTATGGTTGGCTTTGAGGTCAAGGAAACTAAGACGATGCAGGAGTTAGAAAGAACAATGAGAGAGCTTGAGGAAGTGTCCAACAAACGTTTCGAAGTTTTGTCTGTTGCTGCTGAGCATTCACAAGGTTTGGCCGTTGATCCTGGTTTCAGCAAAGAGGTCCAGAAACTTGAAAAGAGAGCCGATAAGGAAGAGAAGAAAATGGCCGAACTAGAAGCCGCTGTCCAAGACGTACTCTCTAAGAGTAGTGCCACAAAAAATGAACTTGAAGAAACCAGGAAGTTACTTGCAGATATTCAAGCCAAGAACGAACAGCGCGGAGATCCCGTGACAAAAGAGGAAAAGGCTGAAGCCAAGCAAGACTTGAAGCTATCCAAGGAATTGCATAAGAAGGTGGCAACCCTTCAGTCTGCTATTGTCGGTTTTGAAATCAAAGAAACCCGAACCATGAAGGAGCTTGAGAACACTATGAAGCAGCTCGAGGAGCTTACTTCGAAGAGATTTGAAGTGCTAGAGAAGGCTGCCGCCGTTAAGGAACACGAAACAGAACGACTCACAGCTGCGGGTGCACTTGCCGAAGAAAAGGTGACTGCGCTACATGCTGCCATGAAGGAGCTTGAAAAGAACTCCTCTTTGACTCACTCTGAACTCGAGCAGACTAAGAAGGAGCTGGCATTCATGAAATCTGCCACCATTTCCGGTGAAGGAATCAGTAAGCAGGTCATCGCGACTCAAGAGAAGCAAATCAACGAACTCAGCGAGAAAATCACTATTCTGCAGCAGGCAGTGACGGGATTCGAGGTAAAGGAAACGAAGACTATGCAAGAATTAGAACAAACCATGAGGCAATTGGAAGAGCTTACCGCCAAGCGATTCGAAGTTCTGCAAAAGGTTGCTGGACGGGAGATCGAAGCTGTGAAGACTGCTGAGGCAAAAAGATATGCAGAACAAGCAGCTAAAGAACAAAAGAAGGTCGCTGCTTTGGAATCTGCTATGCAAAACCTTGAATCAAAGGCTTCCCAAACTAAGTTGGAGCTCGAGAAAGCCATGAAAACCATTGAGACCCTCAACCAAAAGCAAACCAGTCGTAGTATCGAGGTTTCCGATGTTTCGAAGGAGGAAACACGTGTCATGCGTGAGCTCGTCGCGAAGGTTGCCGACATCCAAGAAGCCGTGATGCATTACGGTGACAAGGAACTCAAGACCAACGAACAGTTGGAGGCAACGAAGCTTGAATTGGAAGCGACCAAGAAAGAGGTCGAAACTCTTCGAGCCCAACAAGTCAGTGCCATCGCAGCAAGGGAAGCCAGTGCCGAGATCGACGAGGAGGCGTCACAAGCAGCCGAGTCGGTGAATCGTGTCGCCGATGAGACCATTGCATCTCTGGAAACTGCCATCCACCAACTCGTTAATAAGCTCAAAACAGAAGAAGTTGCTCCCAAGGATACATCTGAAGGGCAAAGTAGCGGGTTGCGAGTTGTCGAGGAGCGAACTGAAGAAACAGCTTCCGCCGTCGAGGAGAAGCCAGCTGAAGTGGAATGCGAGACCGTCCTGTCGCAAGAAACAACTGCAGAGCCGACTGAAGAGACCGCCCTTGTCGCCGAGGAAAAGCTAGGAGAGACGGAAGCCGAAGCCCAAGAAGTAGTAGAACCTGCTGATGCCAAAGGTGTTGTCGCCGAGGAAAAGCTAGAAGAGATGGAAGCCGAAGCCCAAGAAGTAGTAGAACCTGCTGATGCCAAAAGTGTTGCTGAGGAGAGCGTAAAGAGCAAGGCCACATCAATCGCTTCTGCACCTAAGAGTGTCAAGAGTACTGCGAAATCAGTTGCTTCTGCCAAGAGCGCTACTACCGTGAAATCAGTTGCTTCTGTAAAAAGCGCCAAGAGTGCTGCGAAATCAGCGGAATCCGTTGCCAAGAGTACGGCTACAAAGGAGACTGAAAAGCCTGCCCAGGAAAGTGTCGAGGTGACAGCTGAGCCAGAAGCTGCTGTTTCTACCACCACCGCCGCCACCACAGACAGCAGCTGTGTAAAGCCAAGCTTCACTCCTGCAATTCAACCTGCCGTTGCAGTGAAGCCCGAGAAGAAACATTCCTCGTTCTTCGGAAAACTCAAGAAGTCTAGCAAGAATTCATCTGAAACCGGCACTGGTGAGAAGAAGTCGTTGTGGAACATTTCCTTTAGAAAAGGAAAGAAAAACACTGACAGTACATCGGCCCAAAACGTCGCGTCCGTCGTCCCTGCCATCACCACAGCTACTGCTGAGCAACGCAAGCTTGTTGAGGCTAGTCACGGAGCTGAAATTGCTGCTGTCCTTACTGATGCCCAGATCCTTGATATTATCAGAAAGATGGACAGTACCGCACCTGCGAGAGAGACTGTGACGGGCAGCAACTCTGTTCTTTCCGGCCTTAGCAAGTCGGAACAAGGACCTGAGAGTGCTGCTGCCATGAGCCCGAAGATAGTCGCTGAATCCGTTAAGAGTGCTGTTGAGGAAGATGCTCCTCCCACCTCGATCGATAAGTTGCCCAGCATGAATAGCGCCAGCAGCAAGAAGAATCACAGGAGCACTGGCAGTGTCGTGAGTGCGGCGCTTAGCAAGAAAAGTGCTGTGACTCCCGTCGAAATCGACGAGTCCTCTGCGACCGTCAAACCCACGGTGTCAACAGCTGACGGTGCCTACGATGATGGTTTCGAGATCAATTTTTAAGCAGCGACGAAACCGATCTTATGATGGTGCCGACAGTGGTTGGTTGTGATGAATGCCGAGCGAGAACAACGAAATGCTCGGAATACGTAATGTGTAAAAGAGGTAGTACAAAATTGTCATACACTATAATAATAAGAACAATCCTTGAGAATTTGGGTGCTTTGTCAGGAGATTTTATTTAAATGTTATAAACGAATTCCATTTTTTCTAGGTTTATGATGGTACGTTGCTGTCAAGTATATCCGGCGCAGTACTCTACTACTAGCTACTAGCTACTAGTACAGTAGGTAGCTAGCTAAGAGTAGCTGTGTATGCCACTTTATTTTGGTTCCTTGCACTGGAAGTAGCAGAACCATATTGCATCACTGACGTAGTATAGTATCACTAAAGTCAACCAAAAAGGGACCGCTCGTTTTTTTTGCCTTTTCACAACAGTACGTAATTGGTCTTCATTGCTTTCTTCGTTGTCTCTGGTCGGATGGGTTGGGCTTCGAAGAAAATTGGACTGGCAGGCGGCTTCTAGTAGGAGCTCTAGTAGTGTGGGCAGATAAATTGCCGATAGTGAAAGTATTCTACGCAATTATTTAGATGGAATAACACGTTTGACTTCCAGACTGACCCTAAGTAGTCTATAGTGTAGCTAGACCACTACTCGAGTAGTACCAGTAGTAGAAAATTACCGGCTTGTTGGGATTTCATTGAAATTTGCTCTACTAGCTACCACTACTACTACTACTAGTTGTAAGTAGAGTAGTGCTGTAGTACTACGGCCGGTAGTAGTAGTAGCATCCTACCACCCCCCACAGTACGAGAGTACTAGTAGCTACTGGTAGTACTAGAGTAGAGATGGTCAAATACTACTAGTAATACTACTACTAGGTCTACTACTAGCTACTAGCTAGTAGACTAGACTACTACTCTTATAGCTAGTAGGCTAGCTACTACTACTACTAGTAGATTTTGCTTTCCTAAAAATCTTTTTTTCTTATTTCCAAGGTTCTTCAACAAAAAATAAATAATCGCCGAGTGCCAAACCTACACCTCCAAACCTCGCTCCCGTTCCACTCATCACCATCACACTCTCTCTCCAACTTGACGACCAACAATAATAATAATAACCAAATACTGTACAAAACCACGAGAGCAAGGAGGGACAAAACCTTACAATTTCTTCATTGCTCATCCCTTTGAAACTGAAGTGCTGCTACTACTACTGCTGCTACTACTACTACGTACTATTCCATTGTAGTGTTTGGAGAAATTGCAGCATAGAAAGGAAGAAAGAAGAAAAATCCTTCAAAAGATTTCATCTGTGCCAAAAAAAAGAAGACCGAAAGATGATGGATGCTTTTGATGGCCTCGTGCCAAGTCAAGTCAGTCGATCGTCGACTAGTGCTGGTGCTGCTAGTGCTAGTAATGCTACTACTAGTGCTAGTGCTCGAAGTACTTCTGGAACAAGAAATAATAGTGATTCTGTTGCTGCCAACAAGGACGGCAGCAGCAGCAGCAGCACTTGCAAGAACAATAATAAGCGACGAGGGAACAAGAAGAACAATTCGAATAATAAGCAACTAGCTTCAGCCAGTATTTCTTCAGCTCTTGAGAATGCTGCGGCTGTAAATGAAAATAGTGCCACCAACAATACGACTGGTAAAAACGGTAAAAAGCCCAACAATCAACAACGGAAGCAACGCAACAACGACAAAAAGAAAGGAGACGCCAAGGCAGATGCATCAGGCGAACAACAACAACATCAACAACAGAACGGTGACTCCAACAACAGTCGCAACAGAAGAAACAGAACGAATCAACGCAATGATAATACAACAACTACTGCTAATGATACTACTACTACTACTACTACTAATAATAATAATAATAATACGGCCGCGAAAAAGAATAGAGCCAACCGCAACCGGAAACGCTATCCCTGGCGCAAGCATGTTCCGCATGGATTGGATGATCCTATTACTCTGGAACCTTTGATATCTTTGACGTATCCCCCGTTTGCCTTGAGAGCTTCGGCACCCTTTACCTTGATCGACTGGCCACTTCAGGAGGAACAAGAGCAACCTGCCAAATCCAACAATGGAGAAAAAGAAGCGAAAGAACGAGAACGCCGATTGTTGGAAGAACAGTGGGGTAAAACGTTGGCGGAAAAACAACCTCCTGCTGCTGATGACGACGGCGACGACGACGACGATGACAGCCAAACAAAAAATCCTACCAAGAACATCAATCCCACTCATATCAATCTGTTTGACGGACGGGCCTTGGCCTATTACATGGTTTCCCAGCTCCAATTTATTGATCCTCTGAATCGGCGGGACTTGACCCGGGATGAACTCTGTCATTTGGATCGCTATTTGAGACGACACGGATTTCATGATCTCAATGTTGTGGAAGCCTACGATACCAAAGGTGTGTCGTTGAGCTCGGCAGGTGCCGCGAGTACTACCGCAGAGGGACGAATGCAAATTTTGCAACAAGAAGCACAGAATTTATTGAATGCCCTGTTTGGACGGAGACCAGCGGTGCCCGCCAGTCGTTCCAACAGTAACAACACTGCTCCAATGAATCCACTGATGCAACAATACAACAATTATCAAGCGGGTACACAACAACAGCGGAATCCACGACAGCGGAGGAACCAGCAATATAGTGGAGACGTTCGACCCGAAAGTGGCGTGTACGGAGACGAAGATGGTGGCATGATGGTGATTGATGATGATTTAAATCCAAGCATGCGAGGAGGTGGTCGTGGTCTACGACCGTATCGGCCTGCGGCATCCTCCCAATCTGCTGCTGCTGCTGCTGCTGCTGCTGCTGCTGCTGCTTCGATGGCAACGGCGGCGGCTGCTGCACCATCATTGTGGTCTGGAAATCAAATTACAGGACCATCGCAAGGATCGTTGCAGAGCGACAACTTTCCTGCCTTGTCAACGGTAGCGACCATGCCAGCTGGTCAGTCGGCATTGAATTCGACTGCGACTGCGTTCGTACCGGAAGGATCGGATCCTTCGGCCGCTGCCGTGCCGTCTTCTGCCTCTCGAGGTCCCAAGAAACCCTTGCCCAAAGCTAGTACCCTCAAGTTTATCACCAAGGCGGTGAAGAAAACAAAGCCGGAAGAGGCGCAGCGGCAGTTTGAGGCACGAGAAGAGGCAAGACGAAAAGCGCTCCTATCCAATCTCTCATTTGGATCAAACCCTGTCAGTTGGGACCTTGGCACCAAATCTTCCACTCTACCAGCATCCTATGTACCCACAGAAGGACAACTGGAGCGAAACCAGGCTTTTGCCGAGGCATTGGGTGTCAAAGCTGCTCCATCCGTTACAACGGCGGCGGCGAAGCTTCATGGTTGGGCTCGCCCTACGTCTGCAAGTGGACCTTACATACATTATCCAGATGCTCTCATTCTCGCAGCTAGAGAGAGAATGACGATACTGCTCAAGGTTGAACGAAAATTGAAGGCTTTTTTGGAGGATGACAAAGCTGCATCTTTGCCATTGAATAAGATGGATCGACCGACTCGCGCAATGATTCACGAATATTCTGAATACTGGAAATTGCATACGGAATCGTTTGATCCTGAGCCCAAGCGGTACATTCACTGTGTCAAGCTTCTGGATACCTCGAGCCCTTATCCTTTGTTATCAGATGCTGCCAAGGCTTGGCGTGGTCCCACTGGATATGTTGCTTCGGCTGAACATCCGTCCACGCAACAGACGGCTGGTCAAGATACCCGTGGCGGAGAGATTGCCAATACCCGTGCTGCTGCTTTAATACCCGATCGTCCAAAGTTAGAACTCAAAGAGCGGACTATCCCTCTGGAGTTGCCGCCATTCCAGCCACCAGAAGCAGACAACGGAGTGGATGTGGATGTTTCCGAACTGTTGCAGCGTCGTGAAGTGCGCGAACAACGAAAAAAGGAGGAAAAGGAAGAACGCGAACTCCTCAAGAGACGAACATTGGAGGCAGCCTTTGCTAGTGACAGTGAACAGGAAAGTCTAGGAGAAATGGACGCCGACGTCGAGTGGGAGGAACCCAAACCTCTGTATTCTGGAAGCGACGAGGAAGATGCAGCCGTGGTATAGATATCGTTAAAACTTCCAATTCAATGACAATCACTATTTTATTTTACGTGTACTCGTATATTTGCATTACTTCCACTATAGTTACAGATAGCAGTTTCTGAATTCTTTTTTCCTCAGTCGATAAGCGGTTCCGACCCTACTGCCGCGTCGAAGCATCGAAATGATTTTGATGCTTCATTCACTTTCTTGATTACTCGTAATACTCAGAACAGTACCACCTCCTCAGTCTAGGCTATCCATGCACTACATGTCCTGACCATTGTTAACTCAACTCCCGGGTGCGTGTCATCCTATTTAAATAGCAGATCCAATCCTCCTTGGAGGGTGTGGTCCGGTTGTGATCAACTATGTCACCCTTCGGGGTGCCAATGGTTGCCCTCGGGTAGCCTTGACTGCGGGCGCCAGAGTTGTGATCCCTGTAAAATTAGATATTCTACTTTTTTAAATCCGTGCACTACACGACCTCTTTCTTTTTCAAATGGCAATACTTCAGCTGTTGCTATTCAAAATGCGCAGCAAACTCGTGTATTATTTGTTGCCATTCCAATGAGAAAATCCACTAAACTTTGTTCAAAGACTGCGGCAGAAAAACAAAAATGATGTAGTTTTAGTCTCTCCACGATTCGTCGGTATTTGGATACTGATACTCTTGAGTAACCCTATAAAGAGACAAGAGATGAAAAAGATGGAGAAAAAAAAGTGTGAGCAATGATTTTGTGTGCACAATAAAATGAACCTTGAGAGCAGTGCATCATTCGTTAATACATACTTATTCCAAACCATCCCCGGTTTGGCTTCCGTCGTTCTGGCCAAAGCAGCTTCTCGAAACTTTTTCTCGTCTTCTTCCTCTTTTTTCTGTCGTTCCTTTTCTTGTTGCTCTCGTTGGAATCGAAAATCTTCCGCCACTCGCTTATCTCGTGCTTCTTTCAGTGCCGGATGAATCCATTTAAATTTTTCCAAGTTACTTTGAAGTGTTTTACAAAATTGAATATCATCTTGATCTTGTTTGAGCGCAGCTTCCAGCCAAGGCAAGAATCGCACAGCTTCTTGTTCCAGTGCCTTGCGTTCGGTAGCAATGCGATGAAGATTGCGTCGTTCCTGTCGGATCCGTTCCTCGTATTTCAAAATGGTCTTGTAGTAGTCCGACAATTCATCTCCGACCAAATTCTGTAACGTTTCCGTTGTGGGAAGGTCCATGCCTTGCAAAAGCGTTTTGGAATGATCAAACGATTGTTCCAGGGCTGCCACTTGACGCCATAGTTCCACTAACGACGTCGTCGATAGTACCGATTTGCGTTTGGATCGTTTGGTTACCGATGTTTGGGATGCCGTACTGGCATTGCTACCACGACGACGTTTCGCACTGCCACCCGTCATCATCTTGTCATTATTGTTGTTGTTGTTGTTGCTGCTGTTGTTGGTCGTGGCCGTCGCTGCTGCTGCTGCTTTTGTGGTTTGGAAATTTAATTCTAGTCCATCCATTTTCAATCCGTCTCCTTCCGAGTTTCCAAACATGTTATCATCATCATTATCATCATTGTTATCGTCATCATCATCTTCATCATTTGAGTCACCATTTGGACCGTCATTCGCCTGATTAACTTCCTGTGAATCATCATTAAAAATATCCATGGGAGCATCATCGGAATCGGTATCCTCTTGTGCACTGTTGGCATTTGCAGCGGGACTTGGAGTCGTCGAGACGTGCGATGGAGAAAAGTTGGCTTGTTGTTGTTGTTGCGTCGAGGTGGTTGTTGCTGGCGGTGGTGCTGTTGCTGTTGCTGTAGCTGTTGCTGGTGGCAGGGAAGATCCTCGATTGTTCCGATACGGTTCCAATCCCTCCAGAACTTCATTCACAAATCGTACCGAGAAGACGGCGCGTTCACCCCAAATCTTGACGGTTCGTCGAACTTTTTCCACGGCGTTGGCATCGCTGTGCTGACAAACAAAAATGAGCGACTGTCCCAGAATGGGAGAAAAGGCTTCCAGAAATTTATTACCACGATTGCGCTTGGAATTTTGTAATACCTCGTTGGCCACGTACAGGAGCGGCAACCAGGCATCTGGTTTGCTGGCTTGCAGGGCATCCCGCCACTGAACGACTGCCGCATCCGGTGATCGATCGTAGTGTTTCATCATGGCACCAGCAGCACTCTGAATGGAAGGAGCTGTTGCATCAACGCGATGGAGCAAGGCTTTCAAAGAGTCCGACATATGACAAGACAACGTATAAGAAGTGTGGTGACACACAAGACGACGATAGACAAGAGAAAAAGATAATGAGAGAAATCTACTTTCTAAAAAATAGAATAGAGAGACTACTTGGTACTACAAGTTATTGCTTGTAAGTTATTGCTGGAAGCTATTGCTGGAAGAGTTTGGGATGAGATAATGAGAAAGAGAGAGAGAGAGAGAGAGTGACAAGGATATTATTTGAAAAATATTTAAGACTCGCTTCGCGATGAGTAAAATAGTCTACTACTCGGAGTAGCTACTAGCTAGTCTACTAGTGCGTACATGTTGCTGTTTTTGCTGTTGTTGAGTAGGGATTGTTCAGTACGTAGTTATTAGTAGTTGTTGTTTGCTGTCTGCTTTCACAGGTTGACGTTGCACTCGTGATTCGTTTGCAGCCAACGAAAAAAAAAATCCTCACACATTTTTCATTCTTTTTCATGTTAAAAAAAATTAGAAAACAAAACACACACACAGTAGTACACCGCAGATCGCACATAGAAACACCCTAACTACACTACAACAATAACAACAATTACAACAATAACAACAATTAGAATAACAACAAGATGGGAAGAAAGTTAAAGGGTGCACGTCTTCGTGCCCACAAGCGTGGCAAGGAACATGTTACGGAAATGACAGAAACCAAGGCCGATCAAGTCGAGACACAAGCAGTGACCGATCGAAGCAACGAAGAACTTTTTGTCATTGATACCAAGGGCGACAACAAGGCAGCCGTGCCACCTCAACTCAAACAGGTCGCTACTAAGAAACAACAGAAAATTAAAAAGTCGGTAATGCCTGTTTTGGTTCAAAAGCGTGTCGATGCTCTGGTTCAGAAGCATGACGCCAAGAAATTACAAGCCATGGCAAACGAAGGTCAAGCCAAACTCAAGGGCGATCGACGCGTCCTACGAAAAAAGAAAGCATTTGATTTATGGGAATCCGACGAGAAGGACGTTGCATCCAATGCTAATACGACATTGGTAACTACTGACATTAACAACACTAAGAAGGTTGCCACTGTCTCTTCCAAACAGGCCATTAAGAATCGCAATCGGGAAGCTCACAAATCAATGAAAGTCCACGGTATCCGTGGTGAATATACCACTCTCGTGGCTGAACCTGTTTCCCGAAAACTTCAAGACGCAGTGGCGGTCGATCTAGCTCATGCAGGACAATCGTACAGGCCCGATCCCCAACAATATTCCCAGGCTGTTCAGCAAGCTGTGGACGTGGAAATCCGGCGCAACTTGGCATCGGCAGAGGCCAAGGCACCTCTGGCAAACGGAATGTCGGAGGCAACACGTGCCTTGCTGGTGGGTGATAGCAGTGACGAGGAAGAATCAGATAATGATGATGAACAACAACAACAGCAGCAAGATGCGTCTGCTGAGAAGACGACGACGACGACAGACACGATCATTCGAAAGCGACCCGAAAAAATGACCCGCGCGGAACGTAACAAACAAAAACGATTGCGACAAGAAAAGGTTATGCAGCAAAAAGCCAAACAGCAAAAGAAGTTAGAAAATTCCGTGGCCGAGATTCCAAAGATCAAAAAGGACTTCAAGAAACAACAGCGCGAGATGCAAACCAAGAAGGAGCAATTGGAAGAAATCAAGGCGCAAAACAAGACGACGCCCGGCAAAAATGTCTTGATACGTGTTTCCCAAAAAGATCCCATTCATGCTCCTACCATTCCCGTATCTCTGGAAGCCGAGCACAAGGATGCCAGTCTTCGCACCTTGAAACCAAAGGGTTCGTTGGTAACGGATCGCATGGCCAGCTTTGTGGATCGGAATTTGGTCTCGAAGCGTAAAATGGGTGACAAGAAACGCGTCATGCAAGGCAAACGACGAAAACTCAACGTCAAGGGCAAGGGATACGAAATTGCTCGTGAAATGGATCACAAAATGATGGGATAGTAGAGATACTACTACTCCTGTACAGTACAGTACAGTACAGTACAGTACTCAGTACGTATTACTGTGAAGTAAAAAGAATCGTTGAAAGAAAAGAGGAGGATTGGCTTCATCATGTTATAGATTTCTAATCAATGATATGCTATAAAAGATGCAGTATCATCAAGCTACTTGAACATGTTGTTAGAAAATAGTGGGTTGTGCATGTAATTTACCTTTCAAATCAAAATAGGGTCCAAAGAGGATTGGTATTCGTTTTGCAACCATTCAATACCAGGGGTACTGTTTGCTACTACTAGTAGTAGTCTAGTAGTCTAATACCAGGCAGGTATCCAAAATAATGTTTGACGAAATAATAACGATAATATTATCGTTCAGTAGAGAATTAATGGGGGGGGGGGGGCAACTGCGACCACAAGTCGCTCCTGCAGCAGGGTTAGGGCTTCGGTCATCCCAACTAGGCCCTTCCTTGTTTGGTAGGGATTTGACGCTGGGCTACGAGTCAGGCCTTGGCTTCGGCAGCCTGGCGTGTGGATCTTCTTCCCCGAAGTGGGAATAGTCGTATCCGATTTCTCCCGATGTG
>Ga0210025_1002393_pt1 | contig 18386 bp, 9 predicted proteins | sample CryGeyme20150102_FD_183989 | JGI IMG/M metagenome (GOLD analysis project Ga0210025, IMG submission 183989) | Groundwater microbial communities from Crystal Geyser aquifers in Utah, USA - Crystal Geyser metaG 2015-0102 (SPAdes) (version 2) | ecosystem: Environmental > Aquatic > Deep subsurface >...
ACGGAGAAAAGGTCGGCCCTAGTAAATTGCCGAGTTTCTCCAAACCACCCTACCTAGCCGAACGTAGCCCTAGAGAGCTGGCATAGTCGAGAGAACGCGGTAGCGTTCGCTCGCATTGTTCAGTAGTTTATCCTCTTCCTTAACATTGAGGAAGAAATTATACTTTAAGTGTGCGTCTTTGTCAAGAATCTTTTTCGAAAAAGTATCTTTCATCATCAAGAATCTAGCGCCAAAAATCCGTGATTCCAGTTAACCACTACTAGTAGTACTGCCTACTAGCTACTAGAGCTAGGCTACTACAGTATGTATCATAATATTATTATTACTCTAGTAGACTAGCTACTAGACTAATAGTAGCATTTTATTACGATGAGTTGGCTTCTCAAAAACGACCAAGATATCTTCTTAAAAAGAAAAACTGTGTGCATTTTTTGCAGTCTCTTCTCAATTTACGGCGTAGTAGTAGGCTACTAGTATTTAAGTAGTCAAAAGGTAGCCACGAAAGATCGGATAGGCTTCATTTTGTTGTCTTTCATTTTCCATATTATTATTAGTAATATCTTCATTCAATAACCCGCCCACCCAACCAACCAACCAACCAAGCATATCCACTATGACACCCGTTTCTTACCAGCACTCATTCCCTGGTGATTTGGCCCCCGAGAACAACAGCAACAACAACGATGATAATGATGTTGTTGTTCTTGATGACAGTTTCTCGTACTATCAGCGTCAGTCGCCTGTCCGTCGTCAAGGTTTGTTGCTAGCTTTGGGACTTGTCTTGTTGGTAGCCTTTGGATTTTCTGCCTTTGGTGGTAACAACAACGCCAATACCACCAAGAGTTACTTGAGAATGGATACCAACAATGACCACGAAATGAGTCTTTTGGTTGCCATGGATGGTGATGAAGGTGAACGAGTTGACGGGATTTGGAATGGCATTCGCAACTTCTTTTCTGGAAACAAAAAGAATGACAATGATAAAGCTCAAACGAAACAACAGGAAGAAGAAGTTGAAACACCCACGAAAGATGATACGGAAACGAATAACAAAGGCAAGACCAAGGCTAAAAAAGCTACCATGAAAGATTCTGCGGCGACGGATGTTAAAGAGAAGCCCAAAAATGATTTGACGAAAGATCAAGAAGAACGGGTCGACAACGATAGTTCGGCGGCAGCAGGTGACGAAGAAAAGCCAAACGATAGTAGTGCAGCAGCACCAGCAGCAGGAGCAGCGGATGACGCAGAAACGCCAAAGAGTGATAGTGCGGCTGCTGCAGATGATGAAGAAGAAAAGAACTCAGATACTTCGGTGACAGATGGAGAAGAAAAGACCGCAGATACTCCAGCACCTGTTGAAACAGGAGAGACCAAAGGTGCTTCGGGGGCTGAATCGGACTCGGATGGACATGGCAAACGTACAAAGTCTTCCGCAGAAACAAGTGATACGGGTAAAACGAAGAGGAAAGGAAAGAGAAACTCGGACGAGAACTAGACAACTGTACTACTTGTTCTCTTTTTTTTTTCATGTAAAAGTGTAGTATGCGCCTAGATAGCCAGCCGGGTAAAAAAGGATTGTTTTAGATAGATTTCTTACACTAAAATAGTAAAATGTAACGCTAGCTTACGCCATAATCAATCGCCTCTAGTACACCTCTCCAGCCCTGGTAACTGCCAATCCATTCGCGCTGTTCTCAGGTCAACTCTATCAATGATTTGAAAACATCATGAAAATCTCGATGCCTAAGACTTGTAATCAAATATGCATGTCGCAGGGGATAGGATAGTTGACGTCCCATCGCTTTTGCACAATCAGATACTATCTTCGCGCTTTTCAATGTAGCCAGGCCACAGCCTCTTGGCGGCTCTTACTGCGGATCAATAATAAACGAACCCAAATAATGTATAAAGTAAACTGTACCTACTCTCGGAAGCTCAACAATCGTTATCATCGTAGTCTTTGAAGGATGATTCTAAATCACCATCGAGAGTTGATCCGGAATCTTGGTTGACGTGGAGCGCCGTATTGGGATTTTTTTTGGTAGCAAAAGATATTAATTTATGTAATAATTGAGCTATAAAGCAGAAAGCTTGGCACATTTCCTTTCTCTCTGTGTGTATTTACTTAACATATTTTTTAGTTGAAGGGAGCCGATCGAGCCCAGCTCTGGAATCGGTTAAGCTTGCCTTGAGTTTGCTGAAGCTCTGCGGTGACTTGACGAAGGTTGCTGGTGGCCATTTCCAGTTCGTACTTGAGGTTGTCAATTTCCGCCTGGTATTCTGCACGGGGGCGCTTAGACTCAAATCCGAACAGATTCTTGAGGCTGCTTGTACCAGCGGAAGCATTCGATGTAGAATCGCTTTCATCGACATCAACGGGCTTGTTTTCCTTGGCCTCGCGTTTCTTTTGCTCCTTCTCCTTTTGCTTTTGTTCCTTCTTGGCTTGCTTTCGTGCCAGTTTTTCTTCCTTTGATTCGTTTTTCTTGATAGAAGAAGCATCAGAAGACGCATCGCCCTCCTCCTTGTTCTTGCCTCCAAATTTGGGTGCCTTAAAGCTGAACCTGGACTTCTTATTTTCTGGCTGTTGTTGCTCGACGAGGACAGTCATGTTAAAATTGTTTGTTTTGTATAAATGGGATGTAAAAAGAATTGACGAAAGTCAAATTATGAGCTGTCCATTGAAGATGAAACTTGCTCGAAGGTTTGTGCAATTGTTCCAAACGCTCAAGCTCGGAACCACTTTTTGCTTTCCGGGACCCGAGGGTGCATCCGGTGTTCCTCCAAAATTTACTGTATACGATTTGTTGCTGTAGTTCCATCGCACACAATTTTTGTTCTGTTTTGCACATGCACGCAATTAGATGTCTTGCGGAAGTATGATGGATTGACTCTTGCGGGCATCATGAAAGGTGAGTGGAGAAATTTTGCTTCCAACGGACCCTTCTACGAAAACATTTCGACGCATATCTGCTCCTTTTCAAGGTCAGTGACACCTCACGTATCGTTTTCTTGTCCGCTCTCATTCTTACTGAGTACTAGAGGAGTAGTACTCGAGTACTACAGAAGATTACCTACTAGTAGCTGGCTACTCCAGTTGGCAGCATGTACCTGGTATGTTAAGAGGGATCTCATAGCTGAAGTGGCTAGACAGTCGCTCCTTTCTGGTCGGTCCCACGTCAAGGAGGTCAGCGATCGCCAAATAGGCATCTCTGACACTATGTGCCTTTCCAACATGTCTTCGCTGAAGTAGCTCTCACACTCCGAGCAATGTACGAACTCTTCGGTCAAAAGTAAAAAAAAACAAAGAACTTTCCCAGCTGCGTGAAAGCCACAACTCAATTTCCATGATGGTAACCCTGTTGCATCATGGAAATCGCAAGGAAGACTTCACATATTTCACTGTACATATATGGAGGGTGTGGTCCGGTTGTGATCAACTCTGTCACCCTTCGGGATGGTGCCAATAGTCGCCCTGGGGTAGCCTAGGGGCCCTGCGGGCGCCACAGTTGTGATCCCCGTAAATTAGACATTCTAATTTACCAAAAAAATAGCATGACGGAGGTGGTGGCTCGTGATCGACTGTTGTATCAAGTCAATCGATCGAAAGGTTGTCCGTACGAGTACAGCGCAATAAGTCCAATACTATTACTATTGTCTTCCAGAATACTGCAACAATAGTGTATTCGTTGGCCACGGTTTTTAGGGCGACTTTTTGACCACTTTTATGTTTCCAGATAGTCTTAACCTTACTGTGCATTCAGGTACAGTAGCTTCTTTCAAATTAGTAGCTATTTCAAATCCGTTCCAAATTAAACCAAGCTTCTCGAAACATCCTTTTAAAATTAACAGATCAAATCAGTCAAATCTTATTTTGCGTTACAACAGCTTCACCGCGAGCGAAGCGAACCAAAGAAATTAATAGCACCGTAATAAGAGCACCACAACAAACTATTATTCTTTTGAACAAAATATATTGAACCGAAAAGTAGACGAAACCATGGCAGCCAACGAGAATACACACTTGAACTCTACGGAACCTGGCGGCGACGGAGATAATCCCCTCCCTTCTGGATCGATCATGTTCTTGGTGGAGACAGAGCAGCACCTGAAAGAGAGTTGGAAAAGCATTCTTATTCTGGGAATCGTGAATACAATCAGCGGACTGTTCTGCTTGTTGTTTCCCGTCTTTGCCACCCAATTGGCCGAACTATTCTTGATTTCGCTCGTCTTTGCAACGGGTCTCCTGAACATGGGCATGGTTTGCTTTTCTTCCAACGCCACTACTACCGAAAGTTACCAGCGACAGGGTGTCCTCTTTTGGATGGGATTCTTTCAAGTCGTCGCGGCACTCTTTATGTATTTGATCCCTGTATTTACCTTGACGGTATTGACCTTTATTATTGCCGTGGCATTTATGATGTTGGGAAGCTTCCAAATTGCCTTGGCCCGACAGTACCGCACTACGATGGCTGCAGCAACCTTTCAAATGCTTTCAGGAGCCATGTCGGTATTTTTGAGCATTGTAATTGTTCTGAGCATTGACACTGCCAAATGGTACAGTCTAGGAATTTTGTTGGGCGCCAATATTTTGACGACAGGATGCAATCGAATTGTTTTGGGCTTGTACGGTCGAAAACTTGCCAATACTGACCCCGATGCAGATAGCTGGCGATATGTACTGGACCACGACGGGTTTGTATAGGCAAAACTTTAGAAAGCTCGATTATAGGTTGATGTAGATCTTATAAATTACTCTAGTCATTGTTATGTCGGAACTCAGACAAAGATTGTAGTAACACTTTATGTTAGTGTGCGCATCTAAACAAACAGACCACACACTTCCTACGCTTTCATGGACGTTAAGCTCGGTACACATTCTGCACTTGACCCTCGGCTGTGAGGAGTTGGAGAATTGGATGCCTTTCGTCCCAACAGTTTATTACTGTGTCTTTTGGACGCTTGGCTTACAGGCGACGGACCGTCGAAAGGTGCTGCATATTTGCTCGTCTTTTTGAGACACGATTTCGCAGGAGGAGGTGGTGGCAATGATCTGGTACTACGTCGGCTGTGAACCGAACTGGACATGTCAAGTGTGTTAGCCGTCTTTCCCGAAACATCGAGCTTTCCTCCTGTCGTTGGAGATCCATAGGCTTGAGCAGAATCAGACGACGCTTGATCTTCTAATGAAGACCGCTTGCTTTTTAATGACGAAGGCGTGAGCAAAGAAAATATTCCTTTCTTCTCTTTCTTCCTAGACGAAGTTTTGACGCGAGGCTGTCTCGGTGGTCCCGGTTCTGCCTTGTAGTGCTGTTGTGGTGGCGGCTCGTGTGCTTTGACCACAGGATTAAATCGCACAATGGATGCGGTAGATGCGGTGGATGCGTCTATAAGAGATGCAAAAGATGCATCCATTTTGTATTGCTGATAATTCGGTGACTGGAGAGATGAAGTGTTCAACGACGACGCACTTGCGTTGGGAGAAAAGTCATCCAAGGTAATAAGAGAATCGTTCCCGGGTGCGTGTTGGCTTCCGTCGAGTCGAACAACGACATCACCTGCACTGTTCCATGAGCAGGGAGGCGACAAGGACCTCTCTCTGGAGTGGCCGCAATGACTTAAGTGTTTATTCTCGTCCGATTCAAAGCTCCGTTCGGCAGGCACTCTACACTGGAGAGACCGCTGTTGCGCCATGCTTTTGATTTTCCATTTGAGATCAAGATTGCTTTTGGCCATAAGAGCCACCAATTTCTTCCCACAAACCGGACAGGTCTTCGCCCTTTCTTGATTGGGCTGGTCGATCCACGCTCGAAACACAGACTTGTTTACAGTGTGACCGCAAGGTCCGCACACTGTCACAGGGTCGGTCATCAAAGTCTTTGTCAAGGAACAGAGTGCCCAACTTGGAACATCGGCTTCTGTAGATTCTACGTGGATCCGGTACGAGTTGCCGGTCTGCAAGGAAGACTCATCGAAAGATTTCGCTGCTAGGCCGCTGTGGTGGCTGCTGCCATGAAAAGTGCTGTGTCTGTTTTCTCTTATCTCTTTCAGCAAGTTGTCTACAAAATCCAGCTCTTCCTGTGACTTTTCTCTTGACTTATGGTCCATAGCATTATCTTGTAGTTGCTTCTCGCAATAATTTCTCTGCTTTTCCAATAACTGAATTAGCTTGTGTCTATCAGCATCACTGGTGATACCGAGAAGCACACACAACCGCGCGGTATTGGAAGGATTACCAAAAGAAGAATCATGTTTTGTTACCATGAGATCCTTCTGCTCTTCCGCCAAGTCGACAAGCTTCTTAAGTTGAGCATCTCGTGCCTCCCAGCCTTCCCAAAAAGCTTGAAATTCTTTCGATTCAGCGCTTATGCTCAATACATCTCTTATTTTGCTTAATCCCGCACGTATCTTGCTTAACCATATGGGCCCTTTGAGTATCGGCCGCAAAAATCCAGTTGTTAAGAGCTTCTTTACCAAAGTTTGCAATTTCTTTACTTGCTTCTCGATAAACGTTATCTCTAGAACAATTTCTTCTGTGCTGCTTTTGTCGTTGTTACTGCTACTTGGGGCATTATTGTGCAACTCGGATTGTTTCAAAACTTGTTCCAAAGATTCCATGGCATGTTGGATTGGTAGCAAGGAATCCCGCACCAGAGGAAAAGCAACCTCCTCGGCGTTTTCGGGCCCCATTATGCAAAGTTGGTGTAGACTCGCAATCGCTGACAGCAGACGTGTCAGGGAAGCAGCCTCGTCTCCAGAGGCATGTGCGCTAGCATCAGCCGTTATTTCTGTCGTCGTCATGAAGAGAGTTGCTCCCGGGGCAGCGGAAAGGAAGACCTCTGGCTGTACTTTAGTTAGAGCTATAGGGCTTCAATAGCAGACAAAAAGTGTATTGCATCACAGTATTCTTGGCGTTTTTGCAAGTATTTGAGATGCTTGTTATCGATTCTGCTGTGCCTTTTACTAGTAGTACCTGGTAGTCAGTTACTCCAAATCTCCATAGTACCAGTACCGTCACACGTACTACTGTTTCCAAGAATTGCTACAAATATTTAACTACACTGATGAATAGTATTCAAACACATAGACTACTACTAGATTTCTTAGCTCTCCAGAAAAGCGAAGAACAGCTTGGATACCTGGTAAAACAAGAAATGAGCCAGCCAGTAAAGGTCTTCGTTGAAATTTTCGTGCCGCGATTCGTGATTTGAAGGACTCATTTTCTTTAGTACTAAGAGATGTGGCTGGTGGTGGTGGTACGTAGTAGTACTAACAGTAGTACCGGCCGGTGGTACTGCCTACTACTAGTAGTACTACTAGCTGGTAGTAGCTACTACTAGTAATAGTACTCCAATCATACATAGGAGAGGCTCTCCGGGGGGCCATATTCTTTTATTGGTCAAATGTAGAGGAGCAACCTGTACTAGTAGTAGTAGTACCATAGTACTACGAAGAATCAAGTGCCAATTTTCCTTCTCTCCCGGCTCATCCTGATGCATCCGCTACCTAGCTAGCTAGTGACCACGCAAAGATTTGCCTGTTTAAAGCGTCCAGAGACCTGGCTTGGGGTGTTACCCCGACTGACCCGTACCTGTCATAGCGCCTGCTGCAGCTGCTGTCTCCAGGATGGCAAAGCCACAGCACACCAAGCCACCGGCCACCAGCACAGACGCCCATCCCCTACAACTGTTGTGCTCTAGTGCAGAATTCAAGCCAAATACTGAAGCTAGCTTCCCGGTCCCACCAGCATTTCTGATCGATGCTCCCTTTTCTGGGCAGAAGCGCGGGTGCTCTAATCCCTCACAAGAGTAGCATCAAGAGCTTGAACAGCAGCTAGCAGTGCCATGTTCAAATGGAAAGTAGGAGGAACTCACTGTTAGCGTTGGCCGTGCAACAGCAACAAACGATCGTCACGAAAAAATTCCAAGGTAGTTTGAATCAAGCTAATCCGGATTGTTTACGATCGCTTAAAGTTACATATTAGATTTTTTCATTGGACATCATTGAGTCCAATAGAACGTAACGTATTCTTTCGATGAATTGTGACATTTCGGGTAGACGCAGCCAGAAGGACCCCGGGAAGGAAGTGGATCGGACCGGAATGTCAAGTCAAGGACTCTAGTTTATATTGGGCTGATTCTTTTAGCATCAGTTGTCATAGCATCTGAATTAAAGCTTCGCTCGATAGCATCAATGGCACTAAGCATACTGTCGCTATATTCTCGGAGGGGCAAAATATCAAACGGTTCTTCGAGTTGAATGCTTATATCTTCCACTCCCAGGACAGCGTAGGCCGATAAAATAGCCGTGGGTAACGTCCCCAGAGGTCCCAGCAATGGATACAGAGCAAAGGGCAAAGAATTAGACCACATGAACAAGAGTCTGGAAGAATGCCTGGTAAAGCCAGTGGGCAATGGTGTCGTCAAGAGGCGTTCACTGGATCCGAGAGCCAAGCCGAGGCGCTGGATTTGACTGTCGATTTCGCGCATATAAATGGGATCGACTGCTGTTGACTTGCTAGCGGCTTTACAAGCTTGAGCAGTGATCTCTGACATTATTGTCAAAACTTCGAGAGGTATGTTGCCCTTTTGTTCCTTGACGCTACAAATGCGCCCCATGTCTTGTGTCAATAACTCCTGAACGTTAGGATTGTTTGGTTTGAACGATGAATGAAAGATATCGCACAGCTCTGCTCGGAACTCTGCCATGACTCGTTCCTCAAAGGGTGCTTCTCCACGTTTGGATTTGCGCTTCATATTGTGATGGCAGCCCTTGTCATTGGAGTAAAACATCAAGGTTACTGGAAACGCCTGACATAGTCGTAGCATACGTGTTTGAGCTACAGATGGGAACTGCTTATTGTCATTTTTGTTGCCGTCAATATCTGTGTTCATCCACATGAGAACTTGACGTGCAATGTTTCGTGTGGCGGTATTCATTTCGCTCCAAGCTTTGCGTCCTTCCCTTACGCGGGCATAACTATAATTCAACCGGAAGCCGACTAATAATCCAATGGCAGTTGTAGCTCCCGCAAATGCAGCTGGGGAGATGCTGAGAGTTACCAGCCCTGCGCTCGAGCCAACCAAAATTTCATTGTAATAGGTCAATCCAGCTGCAATTGTACCAATGCAGGCTAAGTCAGGGAAAATCAAGCGTTGCAAGGGAGCACTGTAGAATATATTGGCCATATGCCGAAATCGGCGGTAAGGAGACTTGTGATATCCCCACTGCGTGTGATAAAAGTTGAGTTCTCGTGTAGGGCAGGTTCGGCTGTTACGGGTCAGACGAGTTTCTCCGACCATATGATCAATGTCATATGCTGAACGGCCAGGACCTCTCTCTGATTTTGGAACATAGTAATTGGCTTTCGTATTCGTCGGGCATTTTGTTTCATTGTTGTCGCTTGAGGGTAAAGAAGAGGAAACGCTTCGTACAATAATCCCGAGCAATGTAGATTGTTGGGAATGGTACCTGGAGGTAGAAGAAGAGCAGCTGAAATTGGAAGAGGCGACCGACGATCTAGTAGAAGAAAAAGGCCAAGCTTGTGATGCCAGGGTCGTGAAAGGACTTCTTCGCCATGGATTTTGTCTCAATATCAATGACTTGAAAATAGAAATCATGCTTTGTCTGCTCTTTGTTCTCGTCTGCAGATCTTTTTTCTTATCGTCCAAGGACAGAAGGTAAAAAAGTAAAAAACGTTTCCAACACACAAAAAGTATCAACAAAAAGGGTAGGCAGCTCTGAGGGTTCAGGTCCAAAAAATGAGGCGTACGTCATGATGACAACCATAAAGGTCAACGTTACTGCTCCGAGGAGACAAGACTAGTAGTCTACTAGACTATTAGTAGTAGTAGTCTATGGTACTACTTTATTCATTGTCTCCACAGATACGGATGACAAGGATGGAAAACTAGTAGTAGAAGCATCTTACAGTAGGTAGTAAATAGGAAAATAAATATATATTAGTACTAATGTCTGCGTATGTTGTACAGTATTACCATAGTCCCCATCATTCCACTTATCCGACTTTAAAGACCACTCCAGCTGTAGAGTAGGTCTACTCGTGTCTCGCCCCTATTTCGCCACATCTACATCATTTCACTTTTCACTGCTGCCTCGCCACGCTTCTATTCCACTCGCACCTGCAGAAACTTCTAGCAAGAACCTACCAGAGCAGTGTTGCTGTCATCAAGACTGCAGATGACATTGCCATTCCCAACAACGCCGGATTCTCACCAACACCACCAGTGCTACTTGTAGTAGGGAGGGAATCCATTTGGATTTCCGTCTTCCATGTTTTGTACCAGGGCAAATGAGGAATCTTCCCACTGATGCGATCACCCGTGTCCGAAGTATGGAATTGTTCGACAGAGAAGGCGGGAACATCACCCCAGTGACTCTTGGCGTTGGTAGTGCCTCCCCGATCCTTCACGGGTGTCAAAAACGCTGCATCGACACTTTCACGGGTGACTTTGAAGCGAACATTATCGCCTGCGTTCTCGAGCACTTCGATCGTTATTCCTGTCGGTTCAATGTATCCCTGCTGGTAAGAATCAGTATTGGGAAAGGTTTCTCCGTCTTCGTTGGGTCCCAAAATCATCCCCGGCTTCCAAACGTCGCCATCGTCCCCCGTATTCACGCCTTGTTCCAGATCGTAATTTCCGTCCGCTTGAATCACGGCAATGCGGTAGTGATCTCCCGTTTCGGGCCAGGCTGCGTCCAAGCCAGGATACCCCGGATAGTTTTGATCGTCTGCTGCATCATCGACGTGATACATCATGAGACCGGGTGCAGATATTTCGTGTACGTCCCAATTGAGAGATTGTCGATTCTCCATATAGATTGCCTCCTCCCACGTAGTATAGTCCTGCAAGATGATCTTGTAACAAGCGTCGTTAGTGGCCGCGGGTGGCAATGTATACTCCCCTTCCTCAGCCTCGATGATGGTACACGTTTGCCATTCAATCTCGTTTTTGGCCCACACCGAAAGGCTTGCTGGAATATATCCAGTATTGTCAGCACCGTAGGGATAGCTCATGATATCATATCTGCCGAGACCTTCGCCGATGAAACGTGTATCGTACAAATCAATAAGCCAGAATGTGTGCATATACTCGTGCTATGTTACACAAAAAGAGGAGGTGAACCGTCAGACGAATGTTCCAAATTGGTTTGGTATTTCGCAACAAGCACTAAACAGCTCACAACAAGAAGAAGAACAGAAACGTACCGTCATGACACCCATCTTTGCAGGATTGGAGTCGCACAACAAATCCAACGCCGACGAAACCATGTAACCCCGCAAAGAATACTGTCCACTGGGACTGACCCAAAATCCAGCATCGGCAAAGGCATGACTCCAAATCCGATCAGGACTGGCTCGGTTGTTGGTACAGTCATTGCCAGATTCTTCGGCAGCGTATCCACTGTGCAAGGCGATGACATTGTCCAAAACACCATCATCGTTGGCATCGTACAGGCTCCAATCGCCATTGAGGCGTTCGTCCATGCGATTCAATAAGGGTATAAAGGCATTTTGAAAACTAGCAACGCGTCCCGATTCACCAGCGGCATAAAATGCTTCCGATTTCTCTGTGGTGTCCCAGTCTTGGACGTCGAACCAAGCCTCGTATCGACCGTAGCTGTCTGCGAGTTCAAAGAAGTTTTTAGCGAATGCGTGATTGACGTGAGTTTTTAAATTTGTTATTAGGTTTTGGTAGCATACATCATTGGTAAGAAACAGAGCAAAAAAACAACAACAACAAATTGCAAAACAGGTGTATACGTACTTTCTTGAATCCATTTACGGATACGTAAATTCCACAATATTTGATACTCCGATTGATCCGGTAGGGGACGATCGACGTGATCACTGAATCGGAGTAAGAACAACGGTACGACAAAGATTCCCACAGATGGATTGTGCGTTTGAGACTCTCGATTGGCACCCTGCAATTGACGACGAAGACGATGTTGTTGTTGTTGATCATAAAATTCGGTTCGTGTCGTGTTGAATTCTTGTAGCAATTGGTATAATTCAGCCAATTCTTCTTCCTTGGTAGGAGGCGTTTTACCGACACCATATGTATTGGTAAAGGCACCAAGTTGCTCTTGAAAGTCTTGCAAGTTCTCTTCGTTTTGCTGTTGCTGTTGTTGTAGACGTCGTTGTCTTCGTTGTTCGTAATGTTTCTTTTGAATGGCTCGATGGTCTGATGCGTGTTGTTGCATCAACACATCGTGTCGTTCACATTCTGCTTCAGTCAAATGACGACACATTTCTGGACTGATAAGTTTCGGTGTATAGTTGTACGGAATGTTGAGTCGTTGACGATAGGCGTGTACATCCTCGTAGGTTTCGGCCCACCGTGTGCCGGCCTTGGGTGGAACTGTAGCAGCAACCATAGCAGTTGTGCACAGACAGATCAAGACAATGATGATCACCGTGGTCGTGGTGGCGGCTGTTGCTATTGTTCTTGTGAACGGCATGTGAGTTCGTGGGCGCTTTCTCATGAGAGCGGTCGTGTGTTGGAATGGTTGCTTCATACTTTCTTCTTTGGATTAGGATCGAATTGTCTTTTGGTTGCCTTTCGTTGCTGGTATTGCTGTTTGTATGCTACCCTGGTAGTTGAGAAGAGATAGTGGCACAGATGATTTGCTCAACTGTTTTTGTTTTGAGTGGTTAAACAGAAACACGATTATCAATTGAAAGGTCGGGTCCCCCGAGATGCAATAATCATCAAATGAGGTGTCATCACTAGACACGGTAGCTAGTAGACTACTAGACTAGTACCATAGTACTAGTAGAAGGCGCCACTGGTTAGCTTCCGAGAAGCATGCAAACACACACTTGTCAACAGGACTGCAAACAGTCATTACTATTAAGCAGTAAATGCCAAATATGACCATCTCAAAAATTTGAAATATCAATATTGAAGGACTGGTCATCCAATTCCATAATGAATCAGGCGTCAAAAGCTCCTTCCATGTTCATTCTCTTGAAAGCACAGGGGATTCTTGCCACCACCACCGGTGGCATACCGTAAAACAAAGCGATCATGAAAAGAAAGCTACTCCTACTACTAGTAGTTGTACTAGACTAGTACTTCTTGACTAGATTGTACCTAGCAGAACCACTACTACTACTAGTAGTAGCCTAATAGAGAGTAAACTGTAGCACTGGTGTACCTAGTACCACGTAGCTAGACTAGGTTTTCTTTCGGTTGGAAACAACGCGAATCCTTTTCGAGTGAAATAATACTGGTACCAGTGCTACGATCAAACCGAAGAAGGTTCGCGAAAACTCCACTACTACGAGTAGTAACATTAGCCACTACTAGTAGTACCAGGTACCATTTGCATTTTACTTTGTGACTCTACTAGCAACTCAACAAATCATAATAATCAGTAATAATAGCTCTACTAACTGGACTAGCTAAGGTAGAAAACAACTTTTGGAGCTAGCAAGAGGTGAAGAGGAGGAGGTGCAGGTTGCGCCCGGCGGTGGAGGGGACAGTGCGCGCTTTTGGTAGGGGAAAAGAAAGCATGGTTATTCACACTATCGAATGCTACAGTAGCTAATGAATAAATTTTACTTACCACAGGGAAGCGAATGCGAGCCAAAGGTGCTCTGGCCCATTGCTGAATTTTCACTATCTTTTGTGCTCTTTCATGCAGGCAGTATCTTGAAACTTTATCAATGTGTGGGCAAAATGGATTATTCAAACGAGTGTCTAAGGCATGCGAATTCTATTCAGATACGTCACAATTTATTATTAAAGCTAAAATCTTCTCCTACAAATTCTATTGTTGCTAAGCCACTAATATTTTCCTCAGCAGACGGTTTCTTTAAGCGATCAAGTGAGGATTCTTTCTAACAAAGTTGTCGACCCTTGGCTTGGCGTACTCGTAACCCAATGACACAATTTCATCAAACTTGTCGTATTCGAGAGTGCCAAAGTTGCCAACGGGCGGCTGCAAAAAAAGGTCAATATACTCCCTCACTTTCTTTCTGTGGCGCTCGCCGCTCACCCATGCCAATCTTTCGCTGATGTCACCCATTGAAGGTATATTCACAGTCTTGGTAAACGGATTCCACGAATTCCACAAAAGCCACCACCCATTCAAATGGGTTCCGTATTCAAAATTGTCCAACCTGACTTCTGGTGATACGTCGACAGCAATCACAGTGCGAGCGCGCATCTGTAACTTCATTACATCCGCCGGAAGCACATTCATGTAGCCTCCGTCAACTAAGAGAGTGCCGTCCTCAGATAAAGGAGGGAGGTAGCTCTGCAATGTCATAGATGCTCGAACATATCGCCAGCAAATGCCTTTCGTGTGGACCACTTGAGTATTGTTGCGAAGGTCTGTGCTCACGCAGAAGAAGTTGCAAACAAGATCTTGAATGCGTCGTCGTCCAAGTGACTTTTGGATTCCCCGATTAAATCGGTAACCGCTGAAGAAACTGACCAATGGCAAAGTCAAATCAAAAAGCCTTTCCCAATTATTGGACATAGTCTCGGCCATTTGCCGTGCGGCGCGTACCAATGATTGCAAGTCATCCGGTTGCATGGCAAGTAAAGCGCCAATATAGGCACCTTGGGAAGTTCCGCCCACAAAGTCGATCGTGATTCCAGCCTCAACCAAGGCCTGAATGACACCAATATGCGCCAGTCCTCTCGCTCCTCCGCCACCAAGTACCACTCCTATTGATCGCCCGGTAATGCGACGACACAGCCGTCGAAAGTCCAGAACGTGTTTTTCAAATGGCATTCGGACCAGATGATGCCCAGCAATCCAGTGGCGAGCTTCACTCCAATCGTTCAACTGGTCACTGCTCTCCATAGTTTCATAAAAAGTTTCATCGTCAGCGTCATCTTCACAATTCTTGTTATGCTTGGGCGATTGCAGTACGACCAGTTGAATCTTCACATTCAATGCAGCGAATGCCCAAGACAAGCATGCCTCTACCTTTCTCTTGGGTGGCGCCTCCTCGGCTCGAACGACCAATAAGACGCAGTCTGCTTGCTGAATGCAAAGTCGAGTCCACCAAGTATAATTCATTTCAGCTTGATACACTACCAGACGAAAGTTTTCCTCCATGTCACCACAAAGACGCGTCATTTTGAGACCATGCATGGCATTTCGTTGTCGAAAGACGTCCTCCCCAAGTTGACTTCGTGCAAAAGACTTCGACATCAGTTTTGTAGGAGCAATGCTTGTATCAAGAGTTTTTTGTAGCGTCTTGCTGAAGCCATCGATATCAAAAGATCCTTCGACAAGCGGCACAATAGCTATCGTTGATAGATTCAACCCATAGCTAGGTAATATATTCTGCCCGACACCATTCCCTAGAGACGATTCGCCGGGGGTTTCGGTCGAGGGCAAGGATCTTTTAGAATTGTCCATCATCTGCATTTGCAGGGGAGGCCCTCCAACTGCAGCTGCATTTGTTTTCTTCTTGCAAGCAATTTTTTGTTGTATTTGGGATGCGACAATACGAGCCAAATTCAAACCAGCTCGGGGGTACATGCGAATTATTGCATTGAGTACACTCGACGGAACTCGCGCCAGCTCCGAGTGACGACTAGCGTAGACGTCCGAATTCCAGTCGGCGCCAGTCAATATCTCAACCTCTCCAATGATGGCTCCACGATGAAATTCATCACCTTGGAATTCCTCTCCTGCGCTATTCATCATTCTATGGGATCGTCGTGGTGGAGCGTTGGCCACTTTTGGGTTGCTCTTTTTCAGAAACTGGAGGAGGTCTTTACGATTTCGAAGGCGCTGCTTTGCCCGGCTCAAAAAGCTTGGCCTGGGACCATGGCGAACCTTTTGCGACGAATGTGTTGCGGTCTTTTGAGGGGGAGGGTGGTGTTGCTGAGAGATCCCTGGGCTGTGCGGCACTGCGGAACGAAGCCGTCCATTCAAAACAGCATACATGGCATCACACTCCTCTCCACGTCGAACCACATCTTCCCCGGCTTGTACGTGCATCCATTCTACATTCCAATCCAAGAGACAACCAATTGGTGAAGCAAGGCGGTCGAGGATTGCTCCAAGGCATTCTGTTAGGGCACTTGGGCACTCTGCCAGAAGGGAATCGTAAACATCTTTCGAGACCTTGTACAGCAGTGCAGTCTCCCATTCACTGCTGTTTCGTACTGTAACAATGCTGACATCACCAGTAAAGCAACTGAGCGTACCCACAGTTTCTCCGATGCCTGCCTTGTAGACACGACTAAAATTGGTCGGGACTATGCTGCTCTTGGTCCTCGTGCTAGATGATCCTTCGCCACCAGAGGAATGTTTGCGACGAAGAGGATCTGGTCTTGGTGGAGCACCGGTAGGTCCCGTTGCACTGCCGCGAGGAAAGATACTGCGACGATCCTTGTGGTAGGTACTGGTGCGCCTAGTGGACTGCGTCGCAGCATTGGATGTTCCTGACACATGCATTCCGACGTCTAGTGAGCCGCGCAAGATCAGATAAATAGCATCAGGTTTCTGTCCAGTTTCGATCAATGTTTGTCCTGGAGGAAGTGCATTCACGGATGCCATCTCCTGTAGCCTCTGCACCAGCGCATTGATGATAGACGAATCGTTCTGATCGACATCAGCTGCTGAAGTGGAGGTTCCCATCAAATTTACAGCCGCAACCAACGCAGCATCTTTGTTGACTTGATCTCGGAGTTGAGGAGCTGCCGCATCTGGTAAATAGCCGAGAAGTGTCTGCTGAAGACGTTTCCATGCATTGGTTGCTTCAATACGATTTGCTAGTAGTTGGTCCATACTCCATGATAGATAATGACGGCGGACAATTTCTTTTTGCAATCCTAGACACCTTACGACAGTTTGAATCGTGACACGTTGCATTCTTGCAATAATCGTTTGCGCAATGCGGTAGACGTCGCGTGGGAATTTATCCATGATGGCCAGAAAACACTCGGGCGGAACTCGGACAAGCCTAGTTGTTTCTGCCACTCCAATAGCCGTGACAGAGATGCCCGGTGGCACCACAGACGTGAGCATCCTACTGTCGTTTGAATTAACCCCACTGTTCTTGTCGCTGTTGGATTGTCCTCTTTCTTGACACTTTCGTACCAGACCGGCAAGCATACTGAGAAGAGAGGTCACAACATCTCCATCTCCTGCTGTGAAGGAAATAAAGGGTTCGCCTTCATTGTTATCCTCGTCCATTGAAGGAACGTTGGCAGAAGCTGCTAATGGCGAGTGTGCAAATTCGAATTGACACTTGACTTGACCAGAAACTACCGCATAAAGAGAACCATCATACGAATCTTCGTTAAACAGAGTCTGGTTTTGCTTCAAATCCACGTATTCCATAAATTCTAAACATTGAACAAAAGCTTGTTTGCTCAGGTACGAAAAAACTTCCATGTTAGCCACAACGCTGGTCAAATCACGAACATTACGGCGCTTTTCCGGCGAAAGTTGTTGCATGGATTCTTCCTGTGCTGCCTCTTGCTGTGTGTTGTCCCCATCAGCAGCACCGTTCGTTTCATCATCGTCCTCGTCATCCGTGTCATAGTCACTCAAATCTGCTTCTTCTTCTTCTTCCTCATCATCGCCATCAGATCCTTGATCCAAATTGGTCAAACTGTCGGCATCGTAATCCTCGTCGCTACTCGAACTCTGAGTATCGCCACCCTGTAGTACACCAGATGATGTTACTCCTCCAATACCCGATTTACGTCGTTGTTGTTGCCTTTTTCGGGCATTTAGTTTCAAGGCATCCTTGTGTGTTGCCAATTGACTCAATCGGGATCCATCCTTTTTTCTTTTCTTAAAATGAAATTGTCGATTGGCCCACCAAAAGTACAAGACCGTCAAGGCCAGCAAGGTGTTGAAAACAGTGGAAGCACTAACAAAGAGAGTATTTTGCCATTTGAAATCTCCCAAAAACGACAAGAACCAATTGGTGATGGATGTGTACAGTGACGTAGCAATAGTGGTAGCTGGATTTAGACAAATGGTACCATCGTCAGACACACAGTTATCCATGTTATTCTTTAAAAAAAAAGTATTGCTTGCTTGCTTGTTTGTTTGTTGTCGTAAAAGGAATTGGGAGGAAGGAACTCAGCAGGTGATTGCTTTGGCGTTCGTGAAGCATTAAAAAAAATGCAATCGTGATTCAAAGATCGGGTTTTGGACGTCACCACAATCGCCGGCACAGCCTTCTACGTACAAGCACTACACAACCTCAGAGCCAGCCGAAGGGAACGTGAGACAAGGAGACCCGAATCCGACGTCACCGGAATGACCCGAAATGCCCCATCCCGTCTCCCACTCAGAAACAGGAACACATCGGGAGAAATCGGATACGACTATTCCCACTTCGGGGAAGAAGATCCACACGCCAGGCTGCCGAA
>Ga0210025_1002395_pt1 | contig 18369 bp, 21 predicted proteins | sample CryGeyme20150102_FD_183989 | JGI IMG/M metagenome (GOLD analysis project Ga0210025, IMG submission 183989) | Groundwater microbial communities from Crystal Geyser aquifers in Utah, USA - Crystal Geyser metaG 2015-0102 (SPAdes) (version 2) | ecosystem: Environmental > Aquatic > Deep subsurface >...
TCAGCATACTTGTGTTTTCTCTCCGGATTGAACGTGTTTTAAATTAAGTTTATGAATTGAAGGAAGAACCTTTAAATCATGATTTTAAAAAAGAATCGCACATAGAATCATTTACCCTATCTCAGTTTATTCAAGAAACTTTTCTGCCTTTCCAATTTGCCTTTCGATTAAACAGCTTGTCTCCTAAAACAATTATTCCTAGATATTGAAACCAGAAAACTCCCAAAATGTGTAAAAATGAAAAACGAATTTTCCAATCGAAATGCATTAATAATAGATAACGGTGAAAAATTGGTATTACAAGCAAACAATAAGCAAGTAAAGCACCATACCAAAATTCAAAACTAACATAATAGATTAGTAGAAAAAGAGGCAAAATAAATGTTATAAAATGCATGATTCCCGAAAGGATAAAAAGAATAAAGGATTCCCCAAATCCGGCAAAAAAATTTTTTCTAAATCCTTGTTTTATCTCAGAATAACTCCTGTACATTCTACAATAAACGGCATCTTTTCCAGTAAGATTAACAACTTTTTGTTGCTCTTGAATACAAGCTCTTGCTAATTCAACATCTTCAACAACTTTGTTTTTTACCTTTTCATGTCCACCTATTTTAAAATAAACATCTCTTCTGAACGCCATAAATTGGCCACATGCTGCCGCAAACAATGGGGCAAAATATTTTCTCAACCAAATAGGTATCCAGCGTGGCGGTTCTTCGGTGTAACGCAAATATAGAAATCCCAATAAAGTATAATAAACCATTGGTACTAAAACTTGCTCCCAAAATGTAATCACAATCTGTTCCGGCCAAATCGACAATAAACCAATTGATTTATCTTGTGACATTCGCGTTACTAAAGCGTCAATTGTATGTGGCTCTAATTGAACATCTGCGTCGATAAAAACAATAATTTCGCCTTTACTTTTTTTACTTAGTTGATGACAAGCCCAATTTTTACCCAACCAATTTTCGGGTTTTTCATCACCTTTTAAAATTTGTAAAGCTTCATTAACATTAGATTTTATAGATTGTATTATTTCTAGAGTTTTATCCTCCGACTCATCATCGAGTACTAAAACTTCAACCTTAGAATAGGTCTGATTTAAAGCTGATCTAATACATGTATTAATGGCCAATTCCTCATTCCTTGCTGGAATACAAATGGAAACCAATGGATTTTCTTCTAATTCAATTACTTCTGAAATTTCATGTATCGGTTTTAAATACAACCAATTACGAAGAAAAATTATTGTAATTCCACTCAAAACAAAAAAACTAAAAGCGAGGCAGAGTAGGAGAATCATAGTTAATAAAGCCGAATATATTTATCAGATTCTTCATGTGCTTCTTTTTTAAGCTGAATGATTTCAGCTGTGAGTTGATTTTGCACATTGAAACTGTTTAGACTTGGATGTAATTCACTACCAAATCGAATCCATAAATTTGCTTTGCGTCCTTTCATCGTCTCAATATAACTGAAAAGAGGAATCATCTTTACAATATCTATATTTTTTACAATATGCTGATAACCAGTTTCTATTTGAAATAAGGCCGAATCGTTAGGGTATATTGCTCCTTGAGGAAATAAAAACAAGCAGTTGCCAGGGTGAGATAAGTGATTTCTAGAATAATTAATTGATGCAATTGCTTTTCTAGGATTTGAACGGTTCACTGAAAAAACATAAAATTTTCTGAAAAAGTGAAGTCTCTTTAACTGAGTTTCATCCATCATTCCCTTTGGATTTAATTCAGGTACTAATTTAGAATGAATAAGCATCGGCAAAATTCCATCCCACCAAGAATGATGATTCATCATAAACAAATAACTGCTTTTCAAATCAGGTGCTGACTCCATATAATAATGCACCTTATGAAAGTTCTTTCGGAATAAAAACTGAATGTAACGCGAAAATAAGCCATACAAAAAGGGAGATGGCGTATCTTTCAGGAAATCTGTCGAATCAATTTCAGGTAATTGCATGAATGTTTTAGAAAAATTGAACAATTTCAGCACCGAATATACAGAACAACTTAACCCGCAACTGCAAAACATCATTAAATCTGCTGAAAATGAATTAGCTTTCACAGATATGTTTAGTTCTTCAGTTGAGTTATCGATCTATCAACACCTTATTGAAACAGCAAAATATAAATCTGTTCTCGAATTAGGAATGTTTACAGGTTTGTCGACACTAGCCTTTGCTCAAGCAATTTTTAAAAACTGGGGAAAATCAGGTAGAGTCTTAACAATCGAGCCGAATTTGCGCTACATTAATATTGCAAAACCACATTTCGAAAATGCAGAAAATGCCTGTTCAATTGAAATCGTGAATGATTATGCTAAGCATGTAATTCCAAGCATAAAAGAGAATTTTGATCTAATTTTTATTGATGCCGATAAAGAGAATTATCCTGTTTATTACGATACCTTATTGCCAAAATTAAATTCAAATGGAACTTTAATTCTTGATAACATGTTTTGGTCTGAAAAAGATAGAGAACAAAAAGACCGAAAAAAAAGAATTATTAATCAACTTAATGAGCAAATTAAAATAGATAAAAGGGTAATTGCCACATTTCTTCCCATTAGAGACGGAGTGCAACTAATTCGTTGGAGAAATGGAAATCCTTATCTTTAATCTTGTAAACCTTATCATTTCTGTTGAAATAGGCTGAGGTTTTAACTACTTTCCCTTGTTTAATTAAATCCAGAAAAAATGATTAAAAATGTAATAATTCTTGATGACGACGCTGTACATAGACATTATATGCGCGATTTAATTCATCAACAGTTCAGTAGTTCAACTGAAATATTAGAAGCGGCAAATGCAGCTGAAGCGTTAAGAATATTTGAAAAAACATCGATTGATTTATGCATTTTTGATTTACAACTTCCAGATCAATCTGGAATTGATGTAGCAAAACAAGTTTGGGACAAAGATCAAAGTATGCGCATTTTATTTTGGTCGCAACACTCCGATGAACTCTATGTGAGAAAGTTGTTTGCAATTGTTCCAGAAAAAGCAGTTTATGGCTTTTTGATAAAAACCGCGCTTGATGAACAGATAATAAATGCGATTCAGTACATTTTAGAGTATGATCAATGCTGGATTGACCCTAAAATTCGCAAAGTAAAACAAACTACATTTGATAAAAATACTGGCTTAACTGATGTTGAATATGAAACATTGGTGGACTTAGCTTTAGGTTTATCTGATAACGCAATTGCTCAAAGACGTTTTATTACAAAAAGGGGAGTTCAAAACCGACTTGCCTCACTTTATTCAAAATTAGGCGTTACTGATGAACAATATTCTTCAGAAAAGTGGGGAAACTTATTCAGCCCAAGAACTAGAGCGGTTACTCTTTCGGTTATTAGAGGTTTAATAAACCAACAAACCCTAGAAAAAGAGAATCAATTTTTACAACAGTGGACTCAAAAATATATTTAAAGAACTCAACTCGAGATTCCTGTCTGGGCAAGAAATCTTCCCATTTCATTTCAAGCGCAAGCTTCCGCATGTGCTTCTTAATTTAAATTCGAGATGGCACAAAAAAGACAAATAACGTTATTTCTAGCGCAAGCGTCCGCTTGTGCTTTTCAAGTTAAATACGAGATTGCACTACGAATCCCATTTCTAGCGCAAGCGTCCGCTTGTGCTTCTTAAGGTTAAATTCGAGATTGTGCTACAAATCCCATTTCTAACTAAAGCGTCCGCTTGTGCATCTTAAGGTTAAATTTGAGATTGAACTACGAAGCCAGATAACGTTCTCCCTAATTTATCTAGGTTTTTGATTAAAAAATATTGCAATAGTCCTTTTCCCAAACACAATTAAATAACAATAAGAATTGAAGAATTACAATTCAAAATTGAAAATGTTAATAATTGGTTATTCTAAAAGGCAAACAAAATGTATTTTTAAATAAATCAGATAACAATTAAAACTTAGTTGAACATCAAAAAAATTAGTGCCTTACAACTAACCCATTACTGTAATACTGTCGAATAATGTAAAGTGCATTTTTTGCTTGTCCTTGACTCGCAAATCCACCAATATGAATAGTAAACCCCTTGTTTTCTAATAAAAGCTCTAAAGTAGCAGCGGGAATTTTTGCTTGTATGTAGGAAATAACACGATCACCAGATTCTTTTTGTCGCTTTAATTCTTCAATATCCATAACACGATTCACTAAAACAGTATAGCCTTGAAGATTTTTTTTGACTCCTAAGCGCTTTAATTCGTCCGAAAGACCTTCTTGTTCAACTTTACGATCTTCAGGTGAATAGGGATTATCATAGTAGGCACTAGAAGGTTTGTCGAAAGATCGTTCCGCAATATTCTTTGCCTTACCTGTAAAATAAACTCTTAAACCACCACGACCACTTAATAAACGATCTCTATCTAAATACGGTTTTTCCTTTTCTAACTCAACTAAGCCTGTCGCAAACCCATTATATCCATCAAATCGATCTGAACCTGTGAAATAATAATCAAACTCTGCAAATAAGGCGAATTGTTTCCAAACGATATATTCAAGTCCAAATCCGGCAGTTGAACTAATTCGATGAACTTGATCATCATTATTTTCAGTATTCAAATCTTCTATTGTCTGGAAAATAGTTGCATCACTTGAGGTGTGATAACCACCACCTAAATAGAGATAAGTTTGAAATTTTTTGAATGAAAAGCTAAATTGCACAGCACCTGTAAAATCATACATACTGTTTTTAAATAAGACTTTTGCATTAGCTTCAGAAAAAAATAGGGTTGCTTGTGTAGCTTTTAAGCGAAATCCTAACCATTTTTTCCACGGAATAGTAACACTTCCTTGAAGAATACTATTATTGTAAATTCTCATTCCCATTAAGGGCTGGTCTTGATAGGGCGCTGGGGTTGAAAAGAAACTATAAAAATCACCCTGATAAATAGGCAGACCATAAGAAAAATCAACAGATATACGCTGGAAAGGGGAAGTATTTTCCTGAGCAACGGCTATTTTTGCACTGAAGAGTACAAGAAATACTATGAAATAAATGAGTCGAAAGGGCTTATCCTGCATTATTGTTGGTCAGGTAAATACAACACTGAGAATGAGTCAAAATATGTGCCTTGCATGTACTCCATAATCTCAATTGTATCTTCATAGGAGTTAAAAGCACCAATTCTGATTTCAAGGAATTGTCTGCGTTGTATAATTACCACTTGACGCTCAGGATCTTCTAATAAACCTGAATTTTTTAAGGCTTCAATTGTTTTCTTATAATTTCTTACCGCATAACGAGGGCCAACAGTCGCGTAAACCTGTACATAATATCCTTCCTGAGCAACTGGCCAAACTTTAATTTGTTCAGCTAATTCTATTGGGAAATCAATAGGATTGTTCATTACAACTGGAATGTAAGGATCCCAATTAAGAATATTTCTATTCTCATCGCCTTCAACAAAATTTAAATTATCACCTTGACTGGTATTTTCGCGCTTAATTGTAATTTGTTCACGCTGTTTCTTAATTTCTTCGATTCTATTTAATTCAGCTGATGAGTCAAAAACTCTATTTTCAGGTTCAACAATTTTAATTGGTTCCGTTCTTTTTGGCTTTTCGACTTTTGGTTCTGGCGCTTTGCTAATGGGTGGGCTAGGTATAGGAACAGGAACAGCAGGCACAGGTACTGGAAGTACAACAGAAGGCATTGGCGCATTTAGGCGTCCATTTTGATCTCTAGTACGATTTAATTGAGCCAAGAATGCATCGTTACTCAAATCTGCTTCACTTGGAATTGGTAGTAAATCAGGAATTGGAGGAACCCATGAAATTAAAGGCATATCAACAAAAAACTTGGCGGCAGGTTTTGGTTTAGGCGCTGCCATCATTAAACGAACTATACTGAATATTTTAACTCTTAAACCGCCTTGAACGCTAAAAATAGCATCATTTTGCAAGGAAAAATTAGAGCTTTCTGGCTGATAATTATCGAGCGTATTGGTAGAAGTGAATCGGAGTGTGGACTCCATAAAAATGCTAGAGAATTGAGAAAAGTGATAGGTAAAACCAAAAGTTACAGGAATAGTAGATGAAGTTGCACTCTGAAATGATTCTAAAGTTGAAGCGACAATAAATTCTGGATCAATATTTTGAGCTGGAACTTTAAATTTAAGATATTCATAACCAGTTCCAATATAGGGAACAAAAGTATTGCCCAAGAATCTCATATCATACTGTAAATGTACTCCATACAATTGGTAAGGCGTACTCATATTGTAAGTATACGTCGGTTCAGGAATGCTATAAGTTAAAGTCCCAAATTCCATATTAGGTCGAAGTGAAAAATCCCAACCAATAGGAATCCAAGCTGCAAGACCAAAGTTAACATCACTTCCAAAAATAGATTGAGGAGTTGTTCCTGTTTCGCGGTAACTAGCACCTGAACCTAATAAACCTCCATTGTAATCTCCCCAATAATTAGGCACGCCTAAATACACACCAATACTGAATTCATAATTGGAAACAGATACAGCCTGACCGAAAAGATTTCCGGCAGTACACATCAAAAAAAGAGTTACTAATAAAAAAGATTTAGAGACTTTCGTCAAAAACATGCGGTATAATTCTCTTACAACTGTAAAAAATAAGGAAAAGCGGAAAAAGACGCTGATTTTCGTTAAATTATAGGGTATAAAATTCAAATTTATCGTAATAATTTAAGTATTTCCAATATTACTAAAAAATATGACAGACTTTCCTAAGCTTAAAAGCAGAGAAAAAGATGTTTTGCAACATATGAATCTGAATTTCAATTCTATAGCAAATCTGATTCCAAGTAAGGAAGTTTTGCAATTAGTAGATCGAATGAGCTATTCTTCATCTTCAAAAATGAATTTTTTGGTGAAATGACTAACAAATTAGTAGATCACCAAAATGTATCAAAGATTGAAACATATAGTTTGAAAAAAAAGACTCTTTGTTCTAAGCTCAAAAGAGAATTAGCTAAAAAGTGAAAGAATGGATATAAATATTATAGTAAGAAGTGGAAAAGCTCAGTTAAATTTGGATGTATATTTCGAATCAAGTTCAATAAAAACAGCTCAATTTATTGAAGTGAACTCAATAAAAAGCAAAAATTGGCGTTATAAGTCGGCAATCTTTAAAGACTAATTTTCAAAGTAGAACTTGATTGAAAATAAATTCGAAATTCAAACAGAATAAATCATTTTAAATGATGATTTATTTGAAACACTCCGAAGCAGATTTCATATTAGAACAAATCTAGCTTTCAGATTTTAAATAAAAAACCAATTAAACTAACATCTATCTCAAAATTAAACTATGTCTGAACAGGAAAAACATTCAGTAGATACTGCAACACTTAACGAAGAAATGTTAAATACCTCAACCACTAATAACGAATCAGGTGAACTGAGCGTTGAATTAACCGAAATGGAAAAACTTCAAATGGAAATGGATCTAATTAAAGCAGAATTAGCTGCTAAAAATGACCAATTCCTAAGAAAAGTCGCAGAATTTGAAAACATGCGCAAAAGAGTTGAACGCGAACGTTATATGACTATTCAGTTATCAAGAGCTGAAGCCTTAAACGAATTCTTACCCATTAGCGACGATTTACAAAGAACATTAGATAGTGCTAAAAATCTGTCGGTTGATGATAGCTTTCTAAAAGGCGTTCAATTAGTTGCCGAAAAATTTGAAAATGTGCTCATTAAAAATGGTATTGAAAAAATTAATGAAACGGGCGTTCCGTTCGATGTGAATGTTCATGAGGCATTACTTCGGCAGCCAGCGCCAAATGCTGAAACACCATCGGGAACGGTTCTTCAAGTTTTTGAAGCGGGTTACAAAATGGGGGAACGTGTAATTAGACACGCAAAAGTTATTGTAAGCGAGTAAAATAATGGCAAAAAGAGACTATTACGAAGTTCTTGGTGTAAGCAAAGATGCCACAGCAGATGATTTAAAACGCGCTTATCGCAAATTGGCGATGCAATATCACCCAGATAGAAATCCCGACGATCCTAAAGCAGCGGAAAACTTTAAAGAAGCCGCTGAAGCGTTTGATGTATTAAAAGACGAAAATAAAAAAGCACGTTACGATCGTTATGGTCATAGTGGAATGCATTCGGGTGGATTTAATGAACCTGACTTCCAAAATGTTAGCTTTGAAGATATATTTTCTCGCTTCGGTGACATTTTTGGAGGTGGATTCGGCGGCGGCGGCGGCGGATTCGAAGATATTTTCGGTGGCGGTGGTCGTGGAAGAAGTAGATCTCAACGTCAAGTTGGGCGACCTGGTAACGATTTAAAACTTTCTATCAATTTAAGTTTAGATGAAATCGCATTTGGCACTGAAAAAACTTTAAAAGTTAAAAAACACATCAAGTGTACAACTTGTAATGGTTCAGGTGCTGAAACAGACGCGGATTTCATGACTTGTGGAACTTGTAATGGAATTGGTGAAGTTCGTCAGGTTTCTCGTACTATGTTTGGTCAATTTGTAAACGTACAACCTTGTCCGACTTGTTATGGAGAGGGAAGAACCATTAAAAACAAATGCTCTAAATGTAGTGGAGAAGGTCGTGTTAAAGGCGAAGAAACCGTGAAAGTTAAAATTCCGAGTGGTGTTTCTAGTGGCAATTATATCACATTGAGAACTCAAGGAAATGCTGGAATTCGTGGTGGAGAAGCTGGAAACCTGATTGTATTATTGGAAGAACAAGAACACAAAGATTTTAAACGTGATGGGAACGATATTTATCATGATTTAACGATTAGTGTTGCTGATGCCATTTTAGGAACAGAAGTAGAAGTGCCAACCTTACGCGGTTTTGCTAAAATCAAAATTGAAGAAGGAACTCAGCCGAATAAATTACTTCGCATGCGCGATAAAGGAATTATTGGTTTGAATTCTTCGGTTGCTGGTGATCAATACGTTAGAGTAAATATTTATATCCCAACGGAACTAAGCACAGAAGACCGCAAAAAAGTTGAATCGTTAAGGCAAAGTAAACACTTTGATCCCAAACGAATAGAAACAAAAGAAAAAAGCTTCTTTGATAAAATTAAAGACGTATTTCATTAAAAAAAAAGCCGGTTAATCCGGCTTTTTTTTTTGAATAGAATCGAAAAACTTTGCCAAAGTCTTAAACTTTGGCAAAGTTACCTTTGGCAAAGTGAAGCACTTTGCCAAAGGTTTAGATAAGTTTCAAATCTCTTAGTCTTTTTTGTTTTCTTTGAAAACTAGTGAAATGGAATTCACACAATGACGTGTATTTTTTGGTGTAAAACCTTCACCTTTAAATACATGACCTAAATGACCATCACAAGTTGCGCAAACAATTTCTGTTCTGCTTCCATCTTTATCAGGAATGCGTTTTACTGCGCCTTGAATTTCATCATCAAAACTTGGCCATCCACAAAACGAATCGAATTTGTCTTTTGAGTTATAGAGTGGAGCATCGCATTGTTTACAATGAAAGGTTCCGTAGCCTTTAAAATCGGTGTATTTGCCTGTAAAAGGTCTTTCTGTGCCTTTATTTAGAATCACAAAGGCTTCTTGAGGTGTTAATTTATTCAATTTTAGGGGTGCCTTTTTTGTTGAGGTTGTATCTTGCGCTAAGATGAATTGGGGTAATAAAAGAAATAGGAAAAGATATTTTAGCATGAAAATGAGGTTTGGTTCATTTTTATTCATTCAACGTTAAAATATTCATTTTAGTTCATTTGATTTTGGAAAAATAAAGGACTCGCACTCCTTTTAATTCAAAAAAAAATAAAATCTTAAAAACTGGAAATTGACTTCTAAGGACTCACAGTCCTCAGAAGTTCAAAATATCTAAATTCAAAAATCTTTGTAATTGATTTAAAAGGACTGTGAGTCCTAATTATTCGAATTAACTTACAAAGGCAAATTATCGTGCTTTTTTCGTGGCCAGAATCTACTTTTGACTTCCAAGGACTCACAGTCCTCAGAAGTTCATAAATATTTAAATTAGTAAAGCTTTAAAATTGATTTAAAAGGACTGTGAGTCCTAATTATTCGAATTAACTTACAAAGGCAAATTATCGTGTTTTTTTCGTGGCACAGAATCTACTTTTGTTTGTATCACTTCAAAAGCTTTAATCAATTTATCTCTTGTTTCACTTGGGAAGATTATATCATCAATATAACCACGTTCTGCTGCGCGATAAGGATTTCCGAATTTCTCTTGGTAATCAGCTTCTAGTGCTAATTGAGTTGCTTCAGAATCTTCAGATGTTGCAATTTCATTTCTGAAAATAATTTCAACCGCACCTTTTACACCCATAACGGCAATTTCAGCTGTTGGCCAAGCTACGTTATAATCAGCACGAATGTGTTTTGAGTTCATTACATCATAAGCACCACCATAAGCTTTTCTGGTAATTACTGTCACTTTAGGGACAGTAGCTTCGCAGAATGCATAGAGTAATTTCGCACCATGTTTAATAATTCCGCCCCATTCTTGATTTGTACCAGGAAGAAAACCAGGAACGTCTTCAAAAACAACTAAAGGAATATTAAATGCATCACAGAAACGAACAAAACGAGCCGCTTTAACACTAGCATCGATATCAAGACAACCAGCTAAAGAAATCGGTTGATTAGCAACAATTCCGACACTTCTACCATCTAGACGAGCAAATCCAACAATAATATTATCTGCATAATGCGGATGAATTTCAAAGAAACTACCTTCATCCATAATTCCATTTATAACCTCATGCATATCATAAGGTTTGTTTGCACTTTCGGGAACAAGGGTGTCTAAGGCATCAGCTTTTGCTTTTACAGGCGGTTTTGATGGGAATCTAGGTGATTTTTCTTCACAATTTTGTGGTAAATAAGTCATTAAAGTACGAATGGCATTCAAACAACTTACATCATTTTCACACGCTCTGTGAGCAACACCGGACTTGGTATTGTGTGCCATTGCGCCACCAAGCTCTTCGCTAGTAACTTCTTCATGAGTCACCGTTTTTACAACGTTTGGACCTGTAACAAACATGAAGCTTGTGTTTTTTACCATAAAGGTAAAATCTGTAATAGCAGGAGAGTAAACTGCACCGCCTGCACAAGGTCCCATAATTGCTGATATTTGAGGGATAACTCCAGAAGCCATACTATTTCTCCAGAACACCTCAGCATAGCCACCAAGTGAGGCAACTCCTTCTTGAATTCGAGCACCACCAGAATCATTTAATCCGATTATCGGAACTCCATTTTTCATGGCTAAATCCATGATTTTTACCATTTTTTCGGCATGAGTTTCAGAAAGCGAACCTCCAAATACCGTAAAATCTTGCGAAAATACATAAACCGGTCTGCCATTAATTTTACCAAAGCCAGTTATAATACCATCGCCTAAATAATGTTGTTTATCTAAGCCAAAATCATGAGAGCGATGTTTTACAAATGCATCTATTTCGACAAAGCTTCCTTTATCAATTAATAAATCAACGCGTTCGCGTGCAGTAAGTTTGCCTCCAGCATGTTGTTTCTGAATTCGTTTTTCACCGCCGCCTAAAAGCGCTTCCTTACGAAGTGCTTCTAATTTTTCTGTTTTTGAAAGTGACATAGTTCGGTTTATCCTTGCTGTTTATTTGTAAACCACTCTTGCAGACGACTTATGAAGTCTAAAGCTGCATCATCGAGTGGACTAATTCTGTTTGCCCTGAAAATTTCATCTTTAATGTATTTTGAAGCTTGTTCCCAATACACATAATTGGCTAAATCTTGAATGGCTTCAACGTAATTGTTTTGAACAGAACCAAAGATGTCAGAAATGTAGATATCCTCATTTTCTGCAAGGAAATCAAATAATTCAGATGGATCTGTTTCTTTTGTAATTACTTGTTCTTTCGGAGGATCCAAAGGCATAAAACGTTTCCAAAAAGGAACATCTTCTTCTTTTTTAATCTGCTCAACAAGTGGTTTTTCTTTTGATTTTGTTCCACTTCCAGCTTCTAGGCGTTTATAAATTGGAACATCGTCATCGTCTAAATCTTCAAAGTTTTTAGCTTTCGGTTGAGTTGTATCATCAGAATCATTCGCTTTTCCTGCATTTAAAATATCAGCATAAGGATCGTAGCTTTTAAGAACAGGCTCATCTGATTTTTTAGGTGATTCAAAGTTCTCGTTCATTTTAAAAGAAGTTTTTTCTTCTTTTTGAGGTTTAGATTCTTCTGATTTGAATGACTCAGCAATAGATTTTGTTGGTGTTGTTGAAGACTCATTTTCATCTGTATCAGCAGGGACATATTCAATTACTTTTTCAAATTCCATGGTTTCGTCGTTAAACACATAGTTTGTAACGGCTTTCATGGGGCGATCACTTTTTTCTTCAATCGGTTTTGAAAAAGAAGCTTTTGGAATTATTTCATCAATAGGGTTTTCAGCTACTTGTGTAGATAGTTTTTCTTTTTTTTCAACTGGTTCTTGTTCATCAATAGATTCTTCAATTACTCTTGGTTGTTCTTCTACATGTTCTGAAGTTGATTCAACTATCGTTTTAGTTTCTTGTTGAACTTTTTCTGAAAAACTTGATTTGAAAGAGGATTCTTCTTTTTTGATTGAAGAAGAAGTTTGTTTTTTCTGAGCTTCTACAGGTTTTGATTTGTATTCTCTACCAAGTTCAGGAATGTAAGGTTCAATTCCGTCTAATTCTGGCATTGATAAGACTTCGATAAAACGAGTTCTTGTAATATCGTCATGTTCTTTATCAAAAAACTCAGCCCAGCGTTCTTTTCCTTTATCAGCAAAAAACTGACGTAATAACTCAGTTTCGATTGCTTCACCAAGTAAAATATAAAATGGATCAATCAATTGAGCCCAATTTAATGGGGTATAAGCTGAAGTGATTTTTTCATCAACTAATACTAAAATTTGTTGTGCTCTTTCTTTGGTGATTGATGGTAACTGTTTGCGGTGCATGTATTTTATTAACGCATCAGGCAAATAGTGATAAACAGTTATTAGATTTGCAGATTGTCTTATTTCTTCAAACTTAAGCTCTTTGGATGAACCAAAAATAACTTCGGTCATGTGTTTTCTTGGCTGCGAAAGTAATTCAAGAATATCTGCAACACAGACTTCAAACACAGAGTTTGCAAAGGCACGAGGCAATCTCACTTGCTCATGAATCGCTTTTAAAAAGTTTTCCCAACTAACTTTAACATTGGACGAATCCATATTTGCCCAATCAGTAGCAGGTGGAACTACAGAGTCTGCGAGATTCCTTCTGAGTTCCAACTCGATTCGGTTTATCATGAATGTTGGAATCTGAAAATCGTGTAAATCAGAAAGTGAATAATACGCCTTCGATTCTGGCAAACGGCTAACTAATCGTCTTGTAACTTCCTCGGTTAAATGTTGCATAGCGGATTATTTCCGGTTAAAATTATATTGATATCGTATTTACTTGTAAAGCAATTCAGAGCTGTGTAAATTTTATTCAATGATTACATTGGAAGTTAAGGATTTAGCGAAACGTTTTGGCAGAAAATTTGTCTTTAAAGGACTAAATTTTTCAGAAAATTCACGAATTATTGGAATTTCTGGCTCAAATGGAAGTGGTAAATCCACTTTACTTAAATGTTTGAGTTATTTGTATAAACCTACAAATGGCTCTGTTGTCTGGTTTGATGAAAATAAGAAAATTGAGTCAACAGATTTTAAAAGAATTTTAGGTTATGCCGCGCCTTATTTGAACTTATATGCTGAATTTTCGGCTATTGAGAATATTCAGTTTCAGTTAGAATTGAAGCAAATTACCTTTTCTAGAAAACAGATTGAAGACATTGGAGAGCAATTGGGCATTAATTTTTCTTTAGATCAAACTTTTGGATCTCTATCTTCAGGGCAACAGCAACGAGTGAAATTATTGAGTGCGTTTTCTGGGAATTCTAAGCTAATTTTTCTAGATGAGCCGGGTACAAATTTAGATGAGAGTGGTATTGAAGCAGTTTTGAGTTTAGCCAAAAAAGCTCATGAACTTGATAGAACAGTTGTATTGGCAAGTAATTCAACAAAAGAGTTGGCTATTTGTGATGTGGTTCATTCCCTAAATCTTACTTTGGTTTAAATAGTTTAAATAGTTTAATTCTTTAAAAATGGAATCAGTTCATTTTTTGCTTGGAGATGAAATTCAATTTTTATTAAAAGGGAATGAACTCGAATACAACTCTAAAATCCTTTTGATTTAAAGCTGATTCCATAATCTTGGGGACTTTAAAATTAAAAATCGAGATATCGCATTTCGCTTTTCGGCACTTTTTGATTGTCATACTAATGACGGTTTCATTAGTTTTTTCTTGTTAAATGCTAAAAATATTGCCATAATTCTAATTCCGAATTTTTTTTTACTAAAAGTATTTTTATTGTCAGGACATGTAAATACAACATAAACAATTTAGCATTTTTAAATTTTGTATTAAAATTGAAGTGGTGATTTGAAGAGGATATTGTAAGTTATTGCTATATAATGGAATAGTTTTTCTTACATAAAAATAAAATAGGGGTATTGTTTTTTTGATTATCCAAATAGAGTCCTTTTTGCTTTCAAAAAGATAATATAGAAAACCCAAAAAAAGTTAAAAATTAGATTGAGGAAACGCTTCCAATGTGGTAATTTTGGATACACAAATTTATGTATTGGAGTTTAACTTTTATGGACATTAGATCCTTTTCACGCGAAATGATTCAAAATTGTATAAAAGGCTCAGCTAAAGCCGACAAGTTTGAAAACATTCGCATTATTTTTAGCCCTATAAAAATTCATGACGGTAATTTTAAACAAGCCTGTGAAATTTATGGAGCAATCTATGGAGATGATTTTGACAATGTGATTATCATAGAAGACAGCGATGAGTTTTTGAAAAAACGTCTACCTATGTCTTCACACGATGCTTATGAAACTCCTTTCGGTTTAGTTCCAGTTAATGATAAAGCTCGAAATGAATTATGTGATGAAGAAGATGATTTCTTTGTTGATGATGAAGGGTTTAATTCTGAAATGAGTTTATTTCATCAATTAATGATGTTGCAGTGTTCGTTGAATGAATTTAAGGTAGTTAGTGTCCAAATTTCAAAAGATGAGCGCCCAGCAATTTTGAGAGAATTAGCAATAGTTGTCTCAGAATTACATGATTTGAGAAATACTCTTATCGTTTTTTGCTGTGATTTAGAATCAAATAAAATTGAAGAATTCACTCGACTTCAAGAGACCATTATTAATTCAGATCGATCTAATTTATTTAATGCGGCCTTTTCTGAAGATGCAACTATTGAAGGTAGAGCAGCTTTTGTGGCTGGTGTTTTAGTTGCAACAAATTGGGAATTAGGAATTGAATTTATTCGATCAGGAAGCGAAAGTGACTCTTTATTAGCTGGAATAGCATTTAAAGCACAGCTTTAAATATGGTTTTCTGATGTTTCGATTTTTTTTTACTTATATGGCGTCAGCGTCCTCGTTGGCGCTATTTTTTTAGTGTTTGTTTTTTTAATTCCAAACGATAGCGACAGCGTCCACGCTGGAGCTTAGGAAAATAGAGTAAGCGTGCTCGCTTACAACAAAAAACAAGGTTTTAAACGTGGTTAATAACTAGTTAAGTGTTTGTTTATTAGATTCAAAGATATTGCTAAGAGTTTGAAATTGGTTGTCAGCAAGGACGCTGACTTTTTGATAATAAGCACCAGCGAGGACGCTGGCGCTATGAATTAGTGGACGCTGGCGCTATAATTAGCTATGTTTTTGCTTAGTTTTAAAATAAATTCAGAATTAAAAAATTTAGAATTCAGGATTTTAAAGTTTACTTTTCAGCATGAAAATTGCCATAATTGGAACTGGATCATTAGGAAAAGCACTTGCAACTCATCTTTTTGCATCATTTGAAGTTCAGTGTTTTGGAAAAAGAGAAGAACTTTGGGGAAATCGAAAAATACTCGAACTCGAATCAAATCTTAATCAACTTAATCAGTTTGATTTAATCTTTCTTGCGGCTCAAGATCAACAACTTGAAAATATTGTTCATCAAATAAACGATTTCGTTTCTGAAAAACAATGGATTGTGCATGGTTCGGGGACTATTTCTAGAGATATTCTTTTATCACTAAAATTAAAAACGGCTGTAATTCATTTTTTGCAAACTTTTTTTATTGAAACTTGGCGCGAAGAGAATCCATTTTCAGGAATAAGTGGAACCATGATTGGTGATGTTGAAATTCTTTCTTTTTTTAAAGAATTGGCATCAAAACATAACATCACTTTTTTAGAAGTCTCTGAAGATCAAAAAAAACAAATCCATATTGCCGCTGTTTTCGCTTGTAATTTTCAACATGCACTTCTTGATGCAGCAAATCGAGTTGCAGGAATTCAAGACCCGAATGCCGTAGAGTTCCTAAAACCGCTTATTGAAAAAACCATGAAAGTCATTCAAGATCATGGCGTAATAAATTCACTTTCAGGTCCGGTGAAACGTGGTGATGTAAAAACGATAGAAATGCACAAGAAAACACTTGAATCACAACCTGATTTACAGAATTTATACACAGAATTAGCCGATTATTTAATTCTTCGATTAAAAGAACGAGGCGAATGGAAAGGGTAGATTATTTTGAACGAGTTCGAGAAGTGGTAGAACTAATTCCTTATGGAAAAGTAACCACTTATGGCGCAATTGCTCAGTTTCTAGGTTTAAAAAGCGGTGCGAGAATGGTGGGATGGGCTTGTAATACTGGAACAGCAGACCCAATGAATCCTCTGCCTTATCATAGAGTAGTAAACAGAAACGGAGAACTTACAGGCCGATTTCATTTTCCTGGCGATGTGATGAAAGAGCGATTAGAAGACGAAGGAATTACTTTTAAAAAAGAATTTCAAGTCGATTTAGATAAACATTTGTGGTTTCCTAGTGAGAGTTAAATATTAATAAAAACAGATACTTATATTTCATTTCAGAATGCTTTTGGTACTAGAACTTGGCTTAGAGAAGTTTCAATTATTTTTCAAATTCGAATAAATAAAAATGCGAAAACGACTCATAGTTATGGCTAAGTTTGGAATAGATTTTATGCAAATTTCAAGGTAATTCTAGTAATCAAAGTTGAACTCAATCCAAAAAGTCGATTTTGTCTGTTTTAAAAATTTAAATCAGTCGAAATCGACTAATATATTACTGAAATCTAATTTTCAGAGTAAGATTAAAGTTTACATTATTGAGATTTTGCAATAAAATTAATCTCTTGTTCTGTCTTTCTCGAATGCAAATTCAATAGTTTTGAGTTTAGTTCGTTCAATTGAACAAACTCCGAAATTTTAAGACATAGACTAATTCGTTAACTCAATTCATTTCAAGAAATACAAAATCTATTTCAGAACAAATTCAATTATCTTTGGCTAGAATGAAATTAATTATAAATAATATAAGATGAATAAAAATAATTACATAAAGGTGTATTTGATTTCTTTGCTTTGCCTAACGGATTTATCAGTACAAGCTCAAATTCTTGAAACTTTACAGCCCTCAGAAGTTCAATCTCTTATTCAATCTAAAACTAAACAAAAAGCAGTTTTAGTAAATCTTTGGGCGACTTGGTGCGGGCCTTGTATAGAAGAATTTCCTGATATTGTGTACTTGGCGGAGAAGTACAAAGACAAATTAGATGTGATTTTTATATCCGGTGATTTTCCTGATGATACCCTTCGTGTAAAAGAATATTTGCAGAATCAAAAAGTGAATTGGCCAACTTGGTTGAAGTCAGGTTCAGAAAGTGAATTTATTGATGCGGTTCACTCTGAATGGTCAGGAGCTTTGCCCTTTACTATCATCTATAAAAAGGGTGGTGAAGAGGTGGTTTATTGGGAAAACAAAGCTGAATTGAGTAAATTTGAGGAGTTTATTTTAAAAACCGTCAACAATTAATTGGAGAAGCAGAATGAAAGTACATTTTAATATTTTCAGTTTTCTACTACTTATCGTTTTTACGTATCAATCAGGTTTTGCTCAACAAAAAGAAGAGCTTTCAATTGGAAGTGAAATACCATTCGCTGATTTTAAAATGACTGATGTTTCAGGCAAAGAACTTAGTTTGAATGATGTTAAACAAGAAAATGGTTTATTGGTCATTTTTTCTTGTAATACTTGTCCTTACGTAAAAGCTTGGGAATCACGTTATTTAAAAGTTGCTGATTTAGCTAATAGTCAAAAAATCGGTTTAATTGCTTTAAATCCAAACGAAGCAATGCGCTCTGATAAAGAATCTTTAGAAGAAATGATTAAAATCAGCACGAGTATGAAGTACACTTTTCCTTATGCTGTTGATAAAAATCATGT
>Ga0210025_1002397_pt1 | contig 18343 bp, 13 predicted proteins | sample CryGeyme20150102_FD_183989 | JGI IMG/M metagenome (GOLD analysis project Ga0210025, IMG submission 183989) | Groundwater microbial communities from Crystal Geyser aquifers in Utah, USA - Crystal Geyser metaG 2015-0102 (SPAdes) (version 2) | ecosystem: Environmental > Aquatic > Deep subsurface >...
GTGGCCGGCGCGATTCGCGCGAGACGCGCGACGTCGGTCCACTGCGCGACGTGTCTTCTTGGGTTGGGGTTCAGGCTGTTCCGGTTCGAGTTGTTCCGGATTTGCGAGTACCGAATCGGCCAAGACAGGGTCTTCTCCACCGGCACGAGCGAGTCCACCGGCATCACCAACATGGATATTAGCCATGGGGTCCACAAGCTCGTTCGCGTCAACGTCGCGAGGCTTGGTGCGAGGCTTGTGAGTAGCCTTAGGAGCGACCTTCTTAGGACGACCCTTGGGCTTCGCAGCAGGCTTCTTCGCGCCCGAATTGGAGTCCAAGTCGCGATCGCAAGGAGCAGGCTTCAATCCAGTAGGAACAGGGGGTGGGTCCTTGAGAGTACCGGTAGTCGGACGTCCTGCGAACAGGTCAACAGGAGCAGGATCAGTCGTAGTAACGACGACAGGATCGACCGAATCGATCGGACGTTCGGTAGTAGCGACAGGTTGATTCGTTCCTCCGATCGTATGTCCTGTAGCAACAGCAACAGCGACAGGAGCAGGAGCGAGGTTCGTTCCGGTACGACTCTGCGAACGAGTCTTGATGATAGAGGTCTTGATGGTCTTGGTACGGGCCATGGTGGAATGGTTTCAAAGTAAAGGGGAGATATTCCTGTGGAATATAGGCAACAGAGTAGAGTAAAAGAGTTTCAGTAGTTTTGGGGTATATTGCATAAAACAATGAATACAAACTGAATGCGAGAAGTACAAGAGATACTTCCATGATACTGGCAAACCAGTGTTTGCTGGTTGCCAAGTTTGCTTCGCATCGATACTGGACCACCAAGAGTACTGTATTGTACATGAATCGTAGTGGAAGCAAGAGTTGCTAGTGACCGAATGGGAGATGGGTTCCCATTTGGTTGGTCTTGCCAAGAAGTAGTCGGTGGTTAATGTCGGTGGTTATTGTTGGTAGTCCTGGAAGTCCGGTAGTCTTGATGACTGTAGTCTTGAATGTCCAGGTGCGATGCGAAGACTCGCAGTCGATGCGAAGTCTGTAGGAGCCCTGCGAGGTGTCGATGTGAGATGGTGTCCTGCAGGGTGTCGTAGCCTCAATGGAGGGGGTGCCTACAAGGCATGTCGTCGGCTTGCGACGAGTCCTTGTCCGGTAGTAGTGGGAGAGTTCCTGTGAAGGGTGTATCTCCAGTAGTTCCAGTAGCTGAAGCGTCCCTCAGCTCATGTCCGGTCCTGCCGGTCTATGGCTTGCTGGAACAAGACCAAAGTCCACGTGGCAGGGGTTCCATTGTCGTCTGTACGAAGAGAGACTGTAGGCTTGTCGTCAGTCCTTGTTCCGGTTGCGACGATGGAGATGTAGTTGCGGTATGGAGAGGCAAAAGGCACAAGTTGCGCTTCTTCTTCCAGTTTGGCGAGTGAACGAAGGATCTCTCCTCTGTGTACGGTACCTCGTCTCCAGCGTGGAGGCGGGGTCCCCTTGCGCCTCCTGTGGTGGTAGTGGTAGGAGAAGGGCAAGCAAGTTAACTTGGTGTACGGCCGGTGTAGCCGGTGTAGTGGCCATGGCCAAAGTCTCCAAACTTTGTGGTTGATGATGAATCAAATCGATCTTCCGGTTGCGATTGCAGCAGCGTCTCGCGTCCGGAACTCACATGGACGTCAACAGGGACCACAGGGGTTCCTGTAGTGCTGTTAACTTCAGTGGAAGCCGGTGAAGCCGGCTTGAAGAGCGCCATGGTGCTGATAACACGTAAAAAGCTAGTGTGGAGACTATTAGATAAAAATTATGGATAGACTGGACTACTGGACTAGACTAGTGTGTGGATACAGAGCAAGCATAGGCACACGACCTAATAGAGTATGACCTAACTCCTGAGTCCCACAGTCCACCTGGGCTTAATTTGCCTGGTCAGTCATACCAGGTAGTAGTAGAAGACTAGGTTTGGTCTAGTAGGTCTACTCGTACTCGTAGACTCGGAGTGCTCCTCAAGTACCAGGTATGCATTACTACTGGACGACTATTTACTAGTAGTGGCTACTAGCTAGAGAGCTAGCTAGTAGTAGTAGTAGGAGTACCGTAGTTAAACCAAACAATTACTGGTAGACCATTATTAGTAGACCATTATTTATTTTTATTTGAGTTTTCTCTCTAAAGTAACTACTACACTAGCCACTAGACTAATCTAGTGCCTCTTGTAGTACGAACACTTGTAGTACGAACAAACAACAGCAAATAAGCATAACTTGCTCGTGCATAAAAAATACCTGGAATATGGCACAAGCGAAGAATACAGATGCTGATCTTCCGGTTGTTGAGATCCAGCATTGTCCCGGATGAGGTAAGTTCTGTTTGTATTTCGTATCATGCTTTCCTTTCTCATCATTCAGCTCTATACGAAATTCCCGGTATGCTGTTGGGTGTTGGGTGCTACGGAGTTCCCCCTTGCAAAATAAAACGCACTATGATACATGATACAACAGTGGTATTCATCACCCACCTCACGATTTATTCACTATCTTTACTTTTGTTGTTATTATGCAGGCTACCGCAATCACTACGAAAAGCTCAAAGAATTTCTCCTATCGCAACCGAGCTTGGCCAACAAGATCCAGGTTCGAGCCAAGGAAGACAAGGCACTGACTTATAATTTTGTGGTGCGACTCCTACTGCAATGTCACGGCGATGAAGACGATGACAATGACGACGGTGGTAGCCACACGACGACAATTGTGCTTCACACAAAAAAGGGGGCATCATCAGGAACGTGTCTCCGACCAGAAACTCTCGAAGAAAAGGAGGCAATACTGAAGAAAATACACGATGTTTTATCAAAGAAACGAGAGAATAAATCAGTTGCATAGTAACTGGCAGCTACAGAGTACTTGCGAAACAGACAAGACAGCGACGGCAATCAAGTTTTAAATGGCGCCATAGACCGCACAGCGTTGGCAACACACTGAATGATAACAATGACGAGACTAGAGGCTTGCTACTTTGTTTGCCATATTGTCTCTGAGCAAAACATCTTGATTTGGTTGCTTTCAAGCAGCAGCTCATAAATACACTTACATTGCCAACGCACTAACCGTGTAGTATCCTGTCGACAAATAAAAAGTATGGAAAGTCTCCGTGTTCCTTTCGCCTTTGCTTTCGTACTGTGCACGAGGCAACCGCTAGTAGATTCGTAGGCAGCTCAACATACTGCTATTCTCTCTCTTGTTTTTGTGAGGCTGCCACATGCTTCATTCGATGGGTGTTCCCATTCCTCATTCTCGCTTCACCACGGTATGATTGCTTTCACTTGCCCCTTACAATTAAACAAAGCCAATGAAAAATCACTATTAAGGGACAGTTAATTGTACTCTAGCTTCAGGATCCTGAAAGAGAAAAGTTGTGGTCAAGGAACGAGGAAACCTGCCGCAGCCCCAAGGGATTGAGAGAGGCGACCACCAATTCATGTTCGCTAAGTTTAATGGTTGAAGTCAATTGTTTTTGGGCCATACATTGAAACCACTTAAAGATTTTATTCCTATTCTTCTCGTCATGCCCAATATCGTCGACGTACCTGCATCCAGTAGAATGGTACCGGCCAAGCAGGTGAAACCAAAAGTTTTGCCGGAAGCTTTTCTGGTAAATACGGTTGATGCCAGGAACATATTATTAAGAAAAAAACGAAAGCAGAACTATCTTCCAAAGCAGATGGTTCAACAAAGCTGAGGATTCTAAATGTCAATGGTGCACAGCACTGACACTTTTCCCGTACAGCTCTTTATTGTCGCGGCCAAGCGAGCGAGCTCGGAGCTTTCACTTGCCTGTGGTGAAATTTCGTGGCCATCGTTTATATTGCTGTTTGGCAAGGAATACTATCGCAATCATCGCCACCTCCTTCTCTGCGCTTCTACACTTTTTCATTGGATCGATTTCGTTGTTTCAAAAACTTCTATACATAATGCGCAAGCTAGCCTACCAATGCCAAGCAGCAGCAGCAGGGCAGCCGGAGCGGCGGCAGTGGCCGTGGCGGTGACGACGACAGCGGTATCTCTCTCGATGGCCCCATGCGATTTATTGGCTCCAATTTCCACACGACCAAAGCCTGTCTACTTTCGGCAACGAATGGGATGCTAGCGCTGTGTCTGCCAAAATCGGAATTTTCGCATATCTAATAGTAGTTTGTTTTTGAAAGGATTTGGAGAGGAGTAGGATTTTTCGAAAAACCTAGAGTTAGCACCAGAAAGCATGTCTCAATGTCTTACAGGACTCAAGCAGAACAAAAAATACAAGTCAACTCAAATTATTGCATCTTCTCTCGACAAAACGAATGAGTGGACCAACTGATGATACCCACCTCACTCAATGCACAAAGTTAGAAATCTAATGCTATGCACATTGAAATAAAGAAAATCTCTTAAAATTGCTGCTTCGCTAAGCTACATCTGTTACACAAATTCTCTTGTTTTTACCCGCCGCTTTCTCAATTGTCCTTCCCTGCCATGTCATCTGTTCCTGTCAGCCTAACAAATGTTTGTGTTCAAGGAAACACTTCTGCTAGGCCATTCCAAGAAAAACTGACTTCTTCTTGTAAACGAAACTTATCTGTTTCTTTTCCCAAGTTGACGACGGATGACGCTGAGTGCCCCGATTCCCCTACTCCATCTATTATTTCCGAGTCTTCTGCTGAGGGGCCCTCTGCGAAGAAACGTCTGAAGCACACCAAGAAGAAAGTGACATTCGATTTGACTAATATCGAGGACGTTACTAAGGCTTGCAAAGATCACTACAAGTTAAACAATGGCAACGATGCCAGGACCGCAATGTGGTGGTCGGAGATGGAAATGATGGGTATCATGAAGCGAGAAGGAACGTTTGTGCTAAACTTGAAAATCAGCAAAGCCGGGGGATTACGCCCGCTGTCTTGTTCACTCAAGCAGACGATCAATGAAACCTTCAAAAAATGTGTGGATTCTCCCGTTGCTTTGAACACAGGAGTTTCCCTGGTAGTTTCTCTCAACGATTCTGCTGGAGTAGAAAAAAAGGAGTCTAACAAGTCTCTCGTGGACACTCGAGGATTGGAGCGGTATGTTGCTCCTATTATGAGTGCCCACCGTCAGATGGTCGTTAAAAGCCTTTTGAACACACAATCCAAGCTAGCAAATCAAGATCGCAATTATCGCGCAAAAGTGATAGGGGAGCGCTATGAACACATGTCCAGGGTAGCCGCAAATTTTGCTCTTGTAATGGGTAAACTTGACGCCGAGGTTGCAGCAGCTACATGCTAAGTTGTTTCCTTTTTGAAACAAACCTGCAGGGTTTTATACTAATAGAATATAACAGGGCCGACAATAGAACATTTCATGATTCTATGTATGTAGGTTAATTGCACAGCACATTATATTCCGCAACACATTTCATGATACTATGTATGTAGGTTAATTGCACAGCACATTGCGTTCCGCAACAAGCAGGCTATGGCGCGCCTGTAGAATAGCTAGGTGTTGTGTGTTGTATACCAACACAGTGGTGACTAGGTACAAGGCTATACAACAACTGATTTCGAGGCCGTTCAATTTCTGCTAATAGCCGGTAAATCAAGCTACCAAGCCGCGTTTTTCTAGCAACGAAGGAAGACGAAATCTGGAGAAACATTACTTAGTTTGCCCCGCCTCACTACGAATTCAAGCTCTGTGGCCATCCTTGTCTACGGAGAAATGCCACATCCTAACACAACCAATCCTAGAAATAGCATTTGACAGTCTACGCAACCAGCTGATAATGGAGGGAGATACACGACCACTGTTGACTGCAGCACATTTACCATTAGATGTTTGGTCTAGCTACATGTTGTAGTGTATCGTCTATCATAGCCAAATTGCGACAGCGCCGTTTTTGTTGAGATAAAATAATTTACCTGTATTTCGACTCTTGTGTGACTGCCGCCAAAACGACTCAATCAAGAAAAATTTAAACCTTTCGCGTGAATGGAATTTTTGTTCTAGGAAGGCGCTGAATATGGAAAGACGGAAAGACACAATGTTGTGAATCAGCAATCAAATAAAATATCATGGTTTCTTCTTTACCGAACATATGCCACTGCTTATTCTGGTATCTTTTTCTTTGCCTTTTCCTGGCAACAGGAAAGGCCAACCAGATGGAACCCTCCCGCCAGCTAGCACTCGAAAAAGAGGAACAAGTGCAACAGGACGTACCGACCTCGGATAAATTGGCCACGCGCAAGCTATCATTTTGGATCAACAAGAAAGACTCATCAGACTGGCAGGATCTCAAATATGCTCAACGAATCGAGAAAACAGCGCTTCAAAATAAAAGACGTCAACATCCGCGCCAGGGATTGCACGGAGATTTCCACCCACCTTCGCGTTGGACCGGGCGCGGATTTCGGATGGGGCGAAATATGATGAACACAAAGTTTGAAGGTAGACCAACGATGAAACCAATGATGAAAATGAATATGAACAGAAACAACAGCGCATCTACTGGCAGTACAAATCTTCGCAAGAAGCGACCTATGAGAAGGGGCTGGCAAGGAGGAATGGCACAACATAAAGCGAATTTGAACTGGAAAGAACTCAAGGCTCGCCGACAGCGACAACGAGACCATGACGGGGTGCATTTGAGACGTAAGTGGACGAAGAAAGGCGATCCAGAATCAGTGGGAGCTGTTTACACTAATAACTTGAACTTTGACCAAAGAGAATCGACAGATGTTGTCAACGCCGCGAAAGTCTCGGGAGAACGATAACAGCATACATGTAGTCATAAACAAAGCAATATAAGATGCACAGGATTCGAGGTTCTTTATAGTGTACAAATTTTTACGCCCTGCCATCTCACGTCACAGAGCAGGAAGTCACTGAATGTGTTACCTTAAACCAACATTTCATCGAAGGAATCCATGGCTTCAGTTGTGTCCTTTGTTTAGCCTTTCCAGACTAGTCTCTCGTAGTACTGTCTTCTACATTCATTCATTCTTTCTTTCTTTTATTCATTCTTTTACGGTAGTTGTTGCCCCTTGATAAGATACGGCTGGACGCTTACTTGTGGCATAGTTTTGGGGGCAAACGTTTCGCCAAAGGACATACGGTCTGGACACATTCTTTCACTTCCTCGACAGCCTTTTCTCCATGGTTGATGCAAAGATACTTCATGAGACACTTGGCCACCAACAGACCGCTCATCTCGCGGCACTCATCAATCAAGAACTTGTCCAAGTCTCCGACAGTCTTTTCGTCACCCTTGCTAATATCTATGACGGTATCTTTGCAATCTTCCAGTAGATCGTACACGTTGCATTTTGTATTGGGGGCGTGCTTGGCCGACACTAATGTTGTTGTCCACAAGCTCAGAAAAATGGACAAGAGAGCAATCGTGGATCGGGAAAATAATTTCATGTCTGTCATTCATTCAATAAAGTACAGTAGATTGCAATTCGATGTTATCCCAGAGGAAGAGTCCAAGGTGCACGATGCAAGATGGCAGTAGTAGTATGAGACAAAACACCAAATGGGGGATAAGAATTAAAGGAAAGCATTAGATCTGGTTCAACAACAAATAATGTAAACTACCAGTCGTAGAAGATGAAGCAAGCATCTGGTCAACAGGGAGCCGCGGGAGACCAGCATAAGTATGGCGACCAGCGACCATTCCAGTGAAGATAGCCGTTCATCCCTGGTCCTGAATCTCGATGCGATGATCAATGTTTTTTGAAAAGGATAACATACCTACTTATTAATAATTTATCAAAGAGTGTTTGAATATTGGACTTTTCCAGTTGGGTGGGATATTGTTAATCTACAGCTGTTTCTGTCACTGTGTGTTGAGAGTGTAATGTGTGATGATATCCCGGATCACGGAAGCGATCTCGCTGCAGGAATCTACGTTCACGTTCAAAATGACCCCAGGAGGCCTGACAGACTGCTGTCATCGTGACTCCGCTCTGACTCCGCTCTGTACCACTAAAAGATATAATAAAAAATATATCCTTTTACCAAATTATTAGCTACTGTAGTTTATTCAATGGTAGCTAGTACTAGCTAGTATGAGAAGCCTACTACCGTAGTACGGTAAATAATATAATACTAGTAGACCAGTCCAGAACTAGATTGAGAATTAGCCTGCTACTTTCCCGGGTGGGGAGACTGCCATCAACAGCAGCTGGTTTTGTGTGGAATCCTTTGATTCTTCCGCTAAATTGTTGGCTGCCACAGCTGCCGTTTCCCTCCTCCCTGGCTAGGTAATTGCTGAAAGAAACATGTTAGGTAGGCCAGAATCGGCACAAGTACAGCCATGGCTACATCCACGGCCCTGCTGACGGAGAAGAGACTGAACATGTCGTCGTGCTTACTGTTACATCGCTACATTTACTAGTGGCTATTACATACTCTAAGCATTGCTTGTAGAAACAAAATAAGTACTATTTGTCATAAAATATTATTACCAAGCAGCATCCAATATGCAGACTCTCTCACACACAGATGCCCAATACGATTGTGAAAATAGAGGTTGCAATCAGATAGTACTTGGAGGTCAGCGGCTTTTCATACCTCCGCAGAATTCGTCTTGCTGTCCGCCTCGAGGCCAAGATAAAAAACACACATCCAATCCGCCAATCTACATCCTCGTACATTGATTAAGTCATGCATCAACTTACGAGTTCATGCCCTCGCAGGTAGACTCAATGTTATCAGCACGAGGACAAAGCTCACGGATACAATTATAGACCTTGGTTTCTTCTCCTGGAACAATGAGAGGTTCAAAACAGACATAGTGCATAAAAGCATACGCAATGGCAACGTCTGGATTGTCGCTTCCTTCCAGAGCGACACCGGCTTGCAACTTTTGGTTGTACCTGCGAACTCCCTTCATGACAATGTTTTCGTATTGAGACAATGTTCGTTGACCGTAGACGGAATCATCAATGGATTCGAGGTGAATGTCTCCACATTTGGCAACAATGCTGTCAAAGTTGCATGTAGAAGTATCAACAGCAGCGACAACCGCAAGGGACACCCACAGGAGGGCAAGAGCGGACAGGAGGGAAGATTTCATCATCTTGGTTGAACTGTTCGAGAGAAGTATGTTAAACTAAAGTTGTACTCCGAAATGATTGCCAGTTCTTGGTACCTGGTAGTAGTAGACGGCCGGAAAGGCATCGACCCAGTGTTGTCTTGACTGTGGAAGTTAGTACTGAAGTAGGTTTAATGAATGACTTTCCGATTAGAACCTTCCTCTTGAGAACTCTAATAAGATCAGGGTTTTGGTTGCAACGATTTGCCATACCAGTACTATCTGGCAGTAGACAACGCAGGTAGGGAGGGGAGGGGGAGCAAGTTCGTGTGTACTACTCTATTAGCTAGCTAGTAGTCTACTAGTCTAGTACTCTACTGTTGAAAACTTTTCACAAAATCCTGAAATCACCAAGAATAACATCATGGCCTTGCATTTGCTTCCATTGCCGTTTGTTTCACCTCTGCGCACACATTTATATAACTAAATAGCAAGGATCTTAGCCGTTGATGAAGAGTTGCTTTGGTTTAGAGGTTGTACGTGGGTGTTGAGCTTGTGGAGGAATTCCTTGGGGAGGTCCTCCGACGTACACTTGCCATAGGAAACGTCTGATGCTGAATTTCGTCTTCCTTCCGACGCGATACTGGCGCTTTTTTTCAATCAATTCAGCGTTCGCTCTCTCTCCTCTGTCATCTTTGCCCCGTCTCAAACAAGACACGAGGTGGCCGGGAATTTTCGCTCATAAAATAAATTCTGGCTAGCAGCAATAGCAGATCAAGCTGTAGACTTCATCCGCGAGCTGTCATTTTAATTTTCACGTCGCTTTGAAAGCTCGACGGTTCATCAAATAGTAGATCGTATCTTTTGATAGTAACATGGGTAAAATAAATACTGTCCCAAGGTCTCATCATGAAGTGAGCGCGAGGCGAACCGAGACGAACTAGATATATTTTACGGGTTTGTTAGTCACCATTGATTCACCATCGATTTTCAATTTTTATTAATCCACAGTTCTTGAACTCCACTCGTAGCAAACGGCTACTGCTAGTAGTACTAGTAGTAGTTCAGCGTTTTGCAGCTGTGTAGCACGACAGAATTATGTCATCGCATCGCTATTCTACTCCACACTCCAACCAGCGCGCTCGTGAACAACAGCCTACTAACACATAAGAGATAAATTGAGGGACAATGTTTGCTTCCGCTTCTTCTCTTGCCCATTTGAGACAACAAATAGGAAGAGGAATGGTCGCTAGAACTACCATCAGCTGCCGACCAACTATTTCCAGCGACAGAAGCAGAAGCAGCAGCAGCATCAGTAGTAACCATAACGTTTTCTCTGAACGGTCTAATTCGGGTCAACATGAGAGCGAAGAGATGGGAGAGGAGAGGAATGAAAGCGACTTCAATACAACGGAACCAACGATAGAAACGAAAAGACTGGATGTGGCCATTGTGGGATTCCCGAATGCTGGCAAGAGTCAACTGCTCAATGCTATTCTGGGAGAAAAGGTTGCCGCTGTTTCTCGCAAACGACATACCACCCGAGATGGAATTATGGGAGTCGCTACACACGACAAGAGTCAATTGGTATTTTGCGACACTCCTGGATTTATGACGTCGCCACAAGATACCATAGGAAAAGATCTGAGCATGACGGCCAAGGCTAGCATGGGAGATGTCGATCATTCTCTCGTTGTGATTGACGCCGCAAAAACCAAACTGACACCCGACTATATGAATACGATCAGTTCCCTTATGTGGAACTCCTTGCATTCGCCTGGCGGAAAATTCTCGATCGTCTTGAACAAGGTGGACTTGGTCAAACCGAAATCCAAATTGCTTCATTGTACCCAAGTCTTTGGAAAAATGGCAGACACTATGATTCTGGAAAAAATAAAACTGGAACTGGCTCACCAACAGAGTACCAGTACCAGCCAAGTCCAACCACTTCCTCTATCTCCTCCAGATGAATTGATGCCGGAAGTATTTTATACATGTGCCAAGCAAGGGCATAATGATGAGGGTGTACAAGACGTTATGGAGTATTTGTTGGACTTGGCAGTACCAGGTCGCGATTGGCTTCTACCAGATGCAGGTCAAGTCACACCACTCGACTATCAGGCCAGAATAGAGGAAATTATACGAGAAAAGGTCTACAGGACACTGCACAGAGAAGTTCCTCATCAAATCCAACAACGAAATCGACAATTGGAGCTGATACGGGGGGAAACGGACAGCAACAGCACTGTCATGCTGATTCAGCAGGATTTGTTGGTGCGTTCAAAGTCGCATCTTGCTCTGCTCCAGAAGGGCTCTGGTGCAAATTTGCAGCGTATTCACGATACTGCGGTGCCCGAACTACGCCGATTATTTCAGTGCGAGGTTCTCCTAACTTTGTCGGCCAAACTCATTAACAGGAACAGAAGATAACGACATTGTGCAAAGGAAATAGTACAGCGTCCAGTAAAGCAGATAATTTTACACTTTTATTTTTACTCTTTAATATTATACTGTTGCTATGCGAAAGGACAGGGAGGATCAACTGCACGTTTTGATCCTTTTCTTTCGCTTTTTCAAGTACTACTGGTTCAGCATTTTTGGCTGCTGGATTGACTGACCCGTCTGCTAATATTGACCAACTAGTCACTTCCGACTGTGACAAGGACAGTGTAGGATGTGAATTCTCTCGTCGCTTGATTTAACGACGCAGCCTGCCTCTGAGAGTAGGCGGACGGTGGAATACTGCTACCAAAAGAGCGATGAGTGAATACCAATGTACTGTTGCTTGGAGCGACTGTATTGAACTTAATTTAACATCTATAATTTATTTATCAGTGCCGCCGGCCTCTACTTTGTCAATGGATGCAATTTGATTTCTTCAGCGTGTCAATGATCTCACTGATTACTGCCACAGCAATCGAGCTGGATGCCATCGTTGGTAGGGCAGCAGTTCCCAGTCAATCCTAATACAGCACACTGGGAGTTGGAAGAGCAAGAAGCCATACTTTCTTGCCTCGACACTTCACAACAATCCAGATTCACTCCTGTTTTGGTCGGGCAACAGAGGCCTTGCAATCCCTCAGCAGCACATGAAGGATTTTCCTGACACAAGGCTCCTCCTACAAAAATAGGAGCGGTTGGGCTGCCTCCAGCATTACGGTCAAGGTCGGTTGGAGCTGAGCTAGGGGATAGAGTGGGGGCCGAGGATGGACCAAAACTAGGCATGAAAGAAGGACTGGTAGTGGGACCTGCCGATGGTGCAATAGAAGGCTTTGCTGAAGGCGCAGTAGATGGCGCAACTGAGGGCACATCAGTCTCGTAACAGAGAGCGATGAAAGCATCATTGTACCGACAAAAAGTTCCTACTGGAGCACTGGCATCAAGGGTGAATGTTGCAACACCATTTTGAAGCCACGCGTTGAAGATTTGACTATCAATGACAAAGGAATGAGAATTGTAGGTATTAGAACACTCCCCGTCGGGATCAATTTTACCGATAAAGGTAGTGTTACTGTGGAAAGTGTCCGCGAATTCAAAGTCTTCACCATAATCTCCTCGAAGATTGATCTCCATGTTGACAAAGGAACCTGTAGATGGTAATAGCGACGTAAAGTTGAAAACCATCACGCCCTGACGAAAGAAAAATAGAGTGAGCAAGGGAGAAGCTAGCATAAGGAGAGTGAAACAGTGGTTGTCTATTGGCGAACAATCAGTTTTCTTACACCATTTTTCTGAAGGCGCTGAATCGAGGAAACATATTGGCTCAACGGAGCCGAGCAGTTAGTAGGCAAAGGTGGCGTCTGCACAGCACTAGGATGCAATGATGGCATAAGACTTTTTGAGGGAGACGAACTTGGACCAGCAGTAGGACCAGCAGAGGGGCTTGCAGAAGGTGTGGAGGAAGGGCTTGCGCTCGGAGTGGCAGATGGTCTTCCACTTGGATTTGTAGACGGAGCTTTACTTGGCTCTAGGCTAGGAGAGAAAGTTGGAGTGTCAGATGGCAAGGAGGAAGGAGCATTGGCCCATGCATCGAGTGCTGGCTGGTGGTCACAGCAGTCGAGCTCAGCATTGTCGACCGTAGGACAACAATGATTGGCTAGGATGTTGCATTTGCCATGAACTGAGCATGCTCTATTGCAGCAACTATGATAATCGCCATCATTGTTCGGGCAACATGCACCTTCGCTTAGACCCTGTGCGGCGCAGACCGGATTGTCGACACACATGTTACCTGCGTCAGTCGTTTGAAGACGTTCATAGAACGTTCCTCTGACGTTGTGCCCATTGCACTTTGCGAATACAAGCGCTGCAAAGAAAGAAACTTGAGTAATTTTCATGATGACTTTTTTCGTGCTCTTTCAGATTTTGTGGGAATTACAGTATAAGAATCGGTTTTCGATTTCATCATAATTGTTTTCGTTTCCGGAACGATCGCTCAGGAAACTCTTAACCGCCGTGTGCCTCCTCACACACACAATACTCACGACTTGATATTCTAATTCGTCACTCGTGAATCAGTTGTGATCTAAAAATCTACTACTAAGACAAACTAAGTACTCCATGTATTATTTATTCACGAATCAATTGGCGATCCAATTGCACTGCTAGGCACACTAGTACTGCTAGCTACTCTAGCTGCTAGGCTAGTATTCTTATTATTTGTGACCCCAAAAATGATCCATGCATCAAGTAACAGTCAGCATTGCAATCAAAATGCATTGAGTGCTCTCGCAAAAATATAGGGGTACTCTTTCTATGAAAGTCCAATGCAAACTGCTCATGTATTTCTAGATGAACGTCAGTTATCACCTGGCTTGATTCGTCAGAAAACGCTTAGCGGGCCCCTCGCTTTTCTTTTCCGCGTGTTTGTCGATGTGGTGTACTAGTACGAGGTAGACGCTAACTAATCAGCGGTTGAATCGATTTGATGGATGGGTAGCAATCAAACCTAAAAACGAGAATTGCTGTGCGTGTAAAATATTGGTCTAAAGCCGGGCTTTCGTGATAAGTCCGAAGGCTTGTCGGGTGTCCCATACCCCGTCGAGAGGGGAGCTTTTTAAAGCCAAAGCTGTCGCAAAATGCCTTGCTACTTGCTAGATTGTACTGCCTAAATATTAAATTTGAAATATATATTTATATATTTGTCTACGTCTGACCTAGGGCCATTCCATGCACAACGCAATTTACAGCGACAGCGACAGGAACAAATTTCATGTGATATGGCTACTCGTCAATCGATCATTTGCTACCTTAAGGAAATGCGTCGTGCTGGGGGAGTTCAGGAAACATAACAGCTTGTTCCCCCTTATCAGCCACGAAGATATGGCAGGTAGGTTTTACAGCAGGACCCCCCTTCAGGGCTCCGAGTGGGGCCACGTTGCCTCCTCCCGCAAGAATCTTGTAGCAGAAGGAACCACAATTTTTGCAACTGTATCTGGTCGTTTCGACGTCTGGATTTGCTTTGTAAGCAATCAAATTGTCCCCGCCCTTGAGGACTTTGAACTCAGGAAAGACTCCTAACTGAAAAATCATTTGATCGTGCAAAGATTTAGTATCATGGTGAATATAATATAATGCAAGATACAGGAGAACCGAATCCGAATCATCCAAAAAAGGGAACCTTCGTACATACCTGCATTGCAGCTCCAGTTTGTTTACGGCAGGTTTCGCAGTGACACCAGACGGCGAGAGCAGGATCTCCTTTTACTTCACCCTCGAAGTTACCGCACATACAAGACCAAGTATAAGTCGTCATTGTTGTTGCAAGTTCAATATAAATAATTATAATATTATTATCGTAACGGAATTCAACTTTGTGTTCATCACTGGTTGTGGGTGGGGTATGCGGTATGCGGTATGCGGTATGCGGTCATCGATGATCGATGCTGCCGTTGCGAACGGCTGGAGGCTGATTTGGCAGGCCTTGCTACGGCAATGGATCTTTGAGCTCGTACGAGCTATGAAGGATTGGACTTCGCTTTCGAGATTTATGAAGACTACAGTACTACCAGCAGGGTGCCTACTACTACTCTACTAGCTAGTAGTAGTAGTAGTTGGAACGTCCCGCCGTAGTAGTGGTGCTACACTTAGCTAGCTTGTACCAGGTGGTAGTAGCTACAAACAGCCACAGCATGAAGACGGATCAGCAGCGACATTCATGAAAAACATAATATTATTATTATATATTATGACAGAACGACTAACAAAGTCACGGCTTTCTATTTATTATAATTGTATTCTGTCTCTTGCTTGAACATAATTTTCTCTTCGGAAAATATGACAAATAATAATGATAATAATTGCGTCAATGAAAAAGAAGAGGAAGAGGAAGAAGAAGATGATGGTGATGATGGTGATGTTAATAGCGAGGACGAAGCTCTGATGGAGATGCTGGGTTTGCCTTTTATGGACATGAATATTCACGAGGACAATTGTGGATATGCGAATGATAATGACGATGCCGATGCCGGTGATTACCACCACCAACAGCAACAGCAACAGCAACAACAACAACAACAGCAACAGCAACAACAGCAACAACAACAACAACTAAAAGACGTGCTTGAGCTATGGAGACATCGACGTGATATTATTGCTACAGAAATGAAAGATAAGCAGTTACTTGACGTTTATGAAAGAACAGGGATTTGTATTTTCCCCGAACGTTTGTGGATTCCTCCCACTATGATGCGCAGGCTGACGAACGAATTGGTTTGGGGTGGAGATGAGGTTCAAGTTGACAAGACCTACGAAACCATAATATCTTCGATACAAAAAAGCAATGGAGGAGGCAGAGGAGGAGGAGGTAATAAAACAGAAGAAGCAGTGAAACGACGTGTTTTGACACGATTAGAAAATTTTGTCATGTACCATGAAGAATGGAAGGAGCTGTGTTGCTCTTATTTACGAGCCTGCATTTCTAGATTGTTGGGTTGTGATTTGGTGCTGTTCAAAGAAAAGCTCAATTTAAAACCTCCTGGGGGAAGTGGATTTGCTCCCCATTTGGACGGTCCAAGTTTACGGCTGGCTCTCGGTGACGATGGTCCACAAACCTTTGTTACGGTCATGGTAGCCATTGATGATATGACTGCACAAAATGGTTGTTTGAGAGTCTGTAAGGGACGTTGGTCACAGGATCATAGTTGTGATGTTATCGAACCCGAAAAGGGTGCCAGTCCAGATGCTGGTGGACGAGCAGGAGCCATTCCAGTTCACGTTGCTGATACATTGGAATTTGAAGATGTAGTATGTAAAAGTGGGACCATTGTGGCCTTTAATGATTGGACTCCACATCGATCCTCTCCCAATGCATCGCTATTTTCTAGAAGAGCTGTTTTTCTGACATTCAATCCACTTTCAGAAGGTGATTATCACCATGCCTACTATGAGAAAATGAAAAGTTTACGAAGTGAGTGGAGGTCCAAGGTAGGTCTGACCAAATTGACCCAGGAAGAGCAGGACTACATGAGTGAAATTGACGCTTTGGCCACTGTGCCAATCTAGTAAAAAAATTAGAATAATGATGTTCATACATAGGCCATACTGCAGTGGTGTGTATAGGGAAGGAAAATCACGTGCTACTGCTGCATACTACAGCAGTAATACACACACACACGCATATCAATTGCAGCTAATGTGAACCAAAATTGATGCCCTGGCCACTGTGCCAACCTAGTAATAATTATAGAATATTGATGTTCAGCAGCCCTGTGGACATGAAAGAAAAATGATTTGCTGCTACTTGTTTTGAATGGTATATCTTTCAAGACCTTTGAATTTTCTTTGGTCTGGTATTTCTGTACCCAAAGATGATTTAATATGTTGGACGCACGCCTTTGCTACTGTGGTTATTGTTTGGAACCGACCTTCTTTCTTCCCACGTAGGTATAGTTTCCTTCCCACGAAGCCTGGTAGCCAAGAAACAGAATCTGCCACGGATGCATGAACACTTCTTGGTGCATACAATGAGTCCAGCTTTTCACACTTCCGTAGTAGATGGTCCACCTGCCTTGTTTCAGGATTGGTAAGCCAACTCTCGGACAAGATGGATAGTGTTGGCATGCTAGATGAAAGACCCGCATCAAGTACCTTATCTTCCAAAGAAAAGGCCCAAGGATCCAAGATACTCAGTGAATTGATTTGTGTTAATTTCAAATTAGAAGTAGATTGGCTTTGGTACTCTTGAGCTTGCATCACCATGGTAGATCCGCCAAACGAGTGGCCAACCAATGCAACCCCCTTATCCAAATCTGCAGACTTTAGTATTTTTTGAAGTTCTGGACAGGTTGCCTCTGGCCGATTGAATACAGCGTCCACAACATCTGATACTTCCTTTGTTCGCTGATGTAAGAATGATCGCCGAAAATTCAACACTTTTTGTCGTGAATAAGGTGAATCGTCCGGTCGCTTGTAGAAAATGGAGTCTCCCAGATTGGTTTCCGCATAGGCTCCACTTCCATCTTCGTGTTCCAAAGCAAATACCAGGAACCCGTGAGATGCAATTTGTTGGCATAGTTGCGTGTACATTTCCATACAACCACCCAGTCCGTGAGAAAAGACAACCACCGGAAATGTCCGAGTCTTGTCAGTTCGAGGGTCCGCATTGATCAAGCAGGGATGTTGGCGGTTGGTTAATAGCTGTAACAATTCTGCTGAGGTTCGGCTGTAATCTGCAACTCCCTCGACTGCTTGGGGTCGAAAATACGGCTGCTTGGACGACACAGCAGAAAAAGATTCATCGGCAGCAGGATAGTGTACCTGGCATGCCACAGAGCCTGGAATCTGAAGATAATGCCTCTGAGCCAAAAGAGCACCCCGCAATGGGGTCAGAAAATGTGTAATATATAAATCCTCACACACCCCGCCACGACTGGAGTAGCAGGTGCGCTAGTGCAGGAAGTGTAATAATGTCTTGCTTTGACTCAGTGTTTGCGTGTTCAACACCAGCAAGTGCTCTTTACGGGATGATGCTAATGCATTGCTGAAGGAGTCGATCCTACGGCAACCAGGTTGTGAGCCTGATGCTTCACCGCTTAACCACTTCAGCTACCATCTGAAGATAATGCCTCTGAGCCAAAAGAGCACCCCGCAATGGGGTCAGAAAATGTGTAATATATAAATCCTCACAACAATCTTCTTTTCTGCAAAATATTTTCTTATGATCGTCAGAGCCAGCCGAAGGGAACGTGAGACAAGGAGACCCGAATCCGACGTCACCGGAATGACCCGAAATGCCCCATCCCGTCTCCCACTCAGAAACAGGAACACATCGGGAGAAATCGGATACGACTATTCCCACTTCGGGGAAGAAGATCCACACGCCAGGCTGCCGAA
>Ga0210025_1002402_pt1 | contig 18317 bp, 18 predicted proteins | sample CryGeyme20150102_FD_183989 | JGI IMG/M metagenome (GOLD analysis project Ga0210025, IMG submission 183989) | Groundwater microbial communities from Crystal Geyser aquifers in Utah, USA - Crystal Geyser metaG 2015-0102 (SPAdes) (version 2) | ecosystem: Environmental > Aquatic > Deep subsurface >...
AATCATAGGACACCTGAAAACAGACCACAGAATGGAACAAAATTATCTACATGGGCCAGATGCGCCTCAAGTAAATGCTTTCTTTGCTGCATGTGCATGGAATCTGAAGAAATTCATGAGATTCTGTACTGAAAAAACTTTTTCGCTTTGGGATGGTCTGTTCTATTGGCTCTCTCAATTCCTATTGTTGACTCAAAAAGTGGCTTGGTAAGGAACGACTAGTTAAAAAGACCATTTCTAGGAGATCGTTTAAAAGAAATCCCAACAATATTTCATTTATTAATTTCTGATTTACACCTATGCTAATTTACAAAACTCATTTTACTTTTTTAATAGGTTAAGCCAATATAATAATTGAGATTACTTCAAAAAGTAATTTCAAGCAAAATATTCAGCGAATACGCAACATTTAGACAGATGCAAACTGATATTAATACATGCTCGATTTAGCTATTGATTAATCGATAAATAGTAACAGTTAAGCTATATTGAAACTATACTAATAATTCTAAAATCACCCTTATCTGATAATCATCTTTAGTTCTTCAACACGTTCAGCAATGTTAATTCTACTCATGCTTTTATATGGCTCAGGCAATAAGTTTTTAGAAGTACATTCCATTACAGCACATAGAATTTGCAATTCAATTTCTTCAGGATAAGTTGGTGGAATGAAATCTTCGAGAACCTCGTCTATTAGCTCAGCTGTAACCATTTCCATTTTACGAGCTGCTGCTTTAAACTTTGAACGTGTAAGCGCAGCTTCCATATCAGCACCAGATAATTTATAATCACCTGATAAAATTGATGATGGAATTACATCATCTTGAACTAAAAGCTGCATTTTTTTCTTCATTGCGGTAAATAATTCAACTCGCTCTTCTTTTGTAATTGGATAAAACAAAGCTAAATGCTCTTCTGCTCTTCCTTGCCTTTTTAAATCTACTGGCATTAAATCAGGACGCGCAGTCATAAGAAACCATATAATTTTTCCACGATGATCTGTGTTACTCATAAAGCTGGCAATTGTAGCAAATACACGACTAGAAACACCTGAGTCTCCACCTGAATTTCTATCACCTAAATAGGCATCAGCTTCATCAATCATAACGGCAACTGGAGCCATAGCCTTAAGTATGGTCAGAATTTTTTCGAGGTTTCCTTCTGTTACACCCTGCCATTGACTTCTAAAGTTTTTCAATTTAACCATTGGAACGCCAATTTCAGATGCAAAACAAGTAATTAGAAAAGTTTTACCAGTTCCAACAGGTCCACAAACAAGATACCCCATTGGCATCACATCACTTCTACCATTTTTTAAAGCAATAGAGGCCTCAAATAAATGTTGTTTAACTTGAGTATGACCTGCTACAACGCTTAAATCATATTTCGTTTCTACAAATTCAAGTAAACCATACGCCTCAGCCTCAATAAGCTCTTTTTTAGCTCTACTTAAAAAATCGGTAGTAATTGGTTTTTTATTTTCAACAGAACCTGCTAAAAAACTTTGCAAATTCACAAAACTTAAACCTGCCGTTTGCTGAGCTAAAACATGTTCACTAATTTCTAGAACTAAGTTCTCTTTATACTTTTCAGCGAAATGCTTTATGAATATGGATCGTTCATCACGTTGTGGCAAGGCCATCTTGATTTCAGTTGTATAAGGCGACTGAACAAGACTTTTATTTAAATCGTTTAAATTTTCTGTTAACAATACTAGAGAGAAATCTGCTTTTAATAAAATTGGATCGTGCGCCCATTTCTGCAAAAAAACAAGTGCATTTCTATCTTCAGCAGAACTAGCTGCACTATCCGACATAGGAATAATTGTTTCTGCATAATCAATTATTACTGCTATACTTTTCCCTTCTGCAACACGCAATCTAAAGTAGTTTTCTAGAAGAGCAAATACTCTAACAGGATCTTTAGGAACTTTGTTTGTATAGTCCGTTCCGGCATAGGAATCATGGCCAGAAACAGCTCTGCTGAAGTCTTTGAAACTTGCATCATCTTTAAATTGAACACCACCTGATCGATCGTAAAACAGTACAATATCACGAGAACCAAAAAGTTCATTTGAAAGAAAATCTTTTAATCTTACGAAAACAGAACCTTCATCTTGTTTAACATGTACATAATCATGAACATTTCCATGAAGAATAAATTGATTTATCGTTTTACTAAAATACTTCTCTGCAAATTGTTGCGCCCAAATAGGATAGTCAGATAACATAGATAAAGTCCTTTTAATTTCAGGTGGTAAATTTATTACGTGTCACTTGGAAGCATTACAATTCTTACTGTCTCGATGCGAGCAGGCGAAGCTTTGCTTATGATGCACTTATTTCGATCAATTATTAATTCTTCATTAACTTTTGGAATTCTACCTATATGATGAATTATATACCCAGCGACAGTCTCGTATTCATCAGATTCTTGAATTCCTAATTCTGGAAATTTTTCAAGTAAATCTTCAATTTCGACCATTCCACTTATAATGAATGTATTTTCATTCAATTTTTTCATTAAATGACCTGTAGTATCATATTCATCTTCGATGTCACCAACGACTTCTTCAATTAAATCTTCAATCGTGATTAAACCCGCGGTACCACCATATTCATCTAATACAACAGCCATCGAGGTATTTTTTTTTCTAAATTCAGTTAATAAATCTTTAGATTTCTTAGAAGACGGTACAAATTGAATTGTTCTTTGAATTTCTTTTAATTCTGATGGTCTATGAAATAAATCCGTTGCAAAAATCACTCCTATAATATTATCAATGGTTTCATCATACATAGGTAATTTACTGTACCCACTTGAGACGAAATACTTTAATGCTTCTGCTACAGGGGTATCTTTATCAATTGCAATAATTTCAGTTCTAGTAATCATTGAGTCTCTAACTCGCTTAGAGGATAACTCTAAAACATTTGATAACAATTCTGTTTCATCTGAATCTAAATCCGAAGTTTGCAAAGTTTGCATTTCCTCAATAATCATTTCAATATCTTGTCTCCTAAAAATCTCCTGAGTTCTTTGATTATTGACCCTAAATAATTTCAAAATGGCAAGAGATGAAATATTTGCCAAATAAATTAATGGCGTTAGCACGAATTCAGTTATCCGTATAGGAATTGAAATTGAACGCATAAACCAGTCTGCTCTACTTCTAAATATCGCTTTAGGAATAATTTCACCGAAAAATAAAATGAAAACAGAAGCAATAACTGTTTGAATAACCAATAACACAAATGCTGAGGGAGATTCTGAAAAAATGAATAAGTACAATCTTTTTACGGGGCCAGCTAAATACAAAGTCATTAATGTTGCATAAAGAACATTAATAATATTATTTCCAACTAAAATGGTGATTAAGAAGCGTTCAGGTGTAGTAACAAATAGTGATAAATAAGATGCATTTAATGAATTTTTTCGCATCAGTATTTCAAGTTTTAATCGATTTGCTGATACAAACGCAATTTCAGAACCTGAATAAAACCCACTTAAAAGAATAGTACTAATAATAAGAAGCCATTCCACGATCATGAAACGGATCCATTTTTTTTAAAACTGTGAATAGAAGATTTCATTATCTACCGATAAAGTTGGCTTTTCTCTTTTCGAGGAAGGCTGTTGAACCTTCTATAAAATCTTCTGTTGAACATAGATTACCAAATAATTCAGCTTCTGCTCTATACCCTTCTTCAACTCCTAAATCAACTGAATTGATTGCTTTTATTGCATTTTTTATTGCAATTGGTGCTTTTGTTATTATAGAGGATAATAAATCTAAAGCGGTTTGTTTTTCCAAACCGGATTCAACAATTCTATTAACAAGACCAATGGATAAAGCTTGTTCCGCTTTAATTGGATTCCCAGTTAATATAAACTCTAATGCACGACCCTTTCCAATTAAACGCGTTAAACGCTGAGTGCCACCGTATCCAGGAATAAGACCTAGTGATACTTCTGGTAATCCAAAAACTGCTTTTTCTGTTGCAATACGAATATGACATGCTAATGCTAATTCACAGCCACCACCTAATGCAAACCCATTTACTAAAGCTATAAATGGTTTAACTGAGCTTTCAATGCCCATAAAAACTTCCTGTCCTCTTTCGGAGGCAACAGTTCCACGAGGACCATTTAAGTCTTGTAATTCAGCGATATCGGCTCCTGCTACAAAAGCTTTTTCGCCAGCTCCTGTAATAATAGCAGCTTTTATATCTTCTCGATCTGAAATTTCTTCAATTATATCTTCTAATTCGCTAAGAACTTGACTATTTAATGCATTTAATTTTGAAGGTCTGTTAATCGTAACAGTAGCAATCCCAAGGTCATCTACCTCGAGTAAAATAGTTTCAAATTGGTGCTTACTCATAGTTTTTCACCATGTTTTAAATAATTTACAGAACCAGTCGAACCTGATTTTTCAGAAAATTGATCGGTTTCTGTTTTCTTTTCAAATATACCAAATTCATCATAACCAGTTGACTCTAAAGACTCAATGATTGAAGAAGTTTCTTCAACTTCTGAAAGTAAATTATCTAATTGGAAGCCAATTTCTTCGGGGTTATTCATCGTCATTGATTGTTCATAGATATAACGAATAGCGTCTTCAATAGTATCAATTTCAGTATTGCAAATTTCATAGCGTTCATTAGCCGATTTTATGCGATCTAATCGTTTTCTTAGGATTAACATGCGTCTTTTTTTACGTTCCTTTAATCGTTCAGAATCAATTTTTTCCATTTCCTGTTCTTCTGATTCAATCTCTTTAACTAAATTGCCTTCATTTACTGATTGAATAAACATTTGAAATCGTTTATGTAAATCTAATAAATTAATATAATTATTTAGAAGACCATCTATTTTCTTCTCAATATTAGCTAATAGACCTTGAGATGTGTAAGGTTGTTTTTCAAAGTTTTCTCTAACTTTTAACGTTAAATGCTTTAAAACTAAAAACTTCTTTTGTTGAACCTCAGTTAAAGAGTTAAATACATTTTTTGATTCGAGAACAGGTTCTCTTTCTTTTATTTTTTTAAGTTTAATTTTCTTTATGAACGAACTTAGTCTTGGCACCACACCTAGATAAACAAGCTCTAAACCAAATGTAAATGTCAAGAGTGCGTTTGGAATTAAACCGAAATCGCTTAGAAAAAAAGCACTAAGCGTTGAAGTAAATAAGACTCCTAGGTTTAAAGGATGAAAAAAGGCTTCTCTTACGTAATTAATAGTCTCGTCTGCCATAGGTAATCTAGCTTTTACGCCCTAATGTTTTTTTAACAGTGGCTAAATCCATTATATCTTTCAGTTGATTATCTGATTTAGAAGTTGAATTATCACCTACCGTTTTTTCAACTTTGTCATGTTCATTTTGCTTAACATCCACATTTAAGCTTTGCATTTGCAGTTTAATTTCATTAATCGTGTTTTTTATATCCTGCTTTTTCTGCATCTCTTCAAATTCAGAAACATTATAAGCATCCTTGTCTGAGCTAGTTAAGTTCTCATAGGTATCTGATAAGGCAACTGAAAGTTTTGCTTCCCATTGAGCAGCTTTTCCACGAATTACTTCAACCATTTCATCAACAGACTGAATAACTGGTTGAGGATCCATATCTTCCAAAGCTTGTGCAATTCGTTGAGTATGTTTTGCTTGAATTAATTTTTGCTTCATTTCATTAAGCTTCTTGTAATGCTCTTTATACTCGTTTTTTAGCTGCTCAAATTCTTTATTTGCCATAAACCCAGATTAAATCAACTATTTTATTGAGTTTTTTGTTTACCAAGAGTTTTACCTGAACTTGAATCAGCTAAATCTGAGTCAGATGAATCTAACAATGGTTTTGCTTGAGTTGTAGGTTCACCCATTTCGAGTTTAAATTGTTTTATCAGCTCTTGAGCACGAAGTTTTTCTGCATCAACTTCAATCTCCATCATTTTGGTATCCATGGAATCAATTGCCATTTCCATTCTAGCTTCATTTTTGGCTGAACGCTCATTTAATCGACTAATCATTTCACTATGAGTTTGATCTAAACCACCAACTTCGAATTGTTCCATGGCATCTGCAATTTTAGCTTGCCATTGAGTTCTTTCATGGGCACGAAGTGCTTCTCTAGCTTCTTGTATTTTGCGGTCTTTTTCTCTCATGAACGCTTTTTTCACTTGTAAGGCTTTCTCGTATGCATTTTGAGCAACCGCTAATTGTTCTTTAGAACTTATCAATTGTTCTTTAGCACTCTGCATTTGTAAGGCATACGTTTCAGCAATGTCATCACGATTTGCATGAATAGCTGTTCGTATTTTAGATGTCATTTCATTTACTTGTGTTTCGTATCGCTTTACTTCTTTTTCAAGCATCATCACACTAGCTTTAACAGTCGCAATATTTTCATTCATTTTCGGAATTTGATCGTTCAACTCGCGAATATTTTGCTCTAGAATCAGTTTTGGATCTTCAATCGAGTTTACAACTCCACCAAAAATTGATTTTAATGCACGCATGAATCGTTTCCACATAGTGTTCTGTTCCTTTTTTTATATGTTTTACTAAAATTTTTATTTAAAAATACTCAACTAAAAAGCATTATACCATTTTTATCAATCTTGTGCGATACTATTGCCGATTTATTTGGTCCTATCATACTAATAGTTGTTGCTTTAATGAGCAAATTCGATACCATGTTGGTCATATCTGTTGTTTTCGTTCTGCAAGTATAAATAGTTTCGCCTTTATAGACTCTATCACCAACTTTTTTATGAACAATGATTCCAGCAATAGGATCAATTGTATCTTCTTTCTTTTTTCTACCTGCTCCTAGTTCTAAAGCTGCTATTCCAAATAAATAGGTATCCATACTTGATATATAGCCATCTTTTTCAGCTTCGACACCAAACTCAAATGCTGCTTTTGGATATGTTGAAGGGTTATCAATAAAAGAAACATCTCCACCTTGTTCAATAACAATATCACGAAATTTAGCCCAAGCTGACCCATCTTCAACAGATTTTTTACTCAATTCAATTCCAACTTGTATTGATTCGGCTTTTTTACCTAAATAAATCATTGTTCCGGCTAAAACATGAGTCAATTCCATAATGTCTTCTGGGCCATTACCTTGTAAGGAATCTATACTTTCTTCAACTTCTAACCAATTGCCAATTTTTTGACCTAAAGGCTCATTCATATCAGTTAAATAGGCAATAGTTTGTTTACCGAACGATTCACCAATAGAAACAAGAGTTTGAGCAAGTATCTCTGCATCTTCTTGCGTTTTCATAAATGCACCGTTTCCACATTTAACATCTAAAACTAACGCATCAATACCTTCTGCAAGTTTTTTTGACATGATACTTCCAGCAATTAATGGTACACATTCAACGGTTGCGGTTACATCTCTGAGCGCATACATTCTTTTATCGGCAGGTGCTATTTCTTCGGTTTGCCCAATTAAAACCATCTTATGTTTTTTAAGCACCTCACGGTAGCGATCTAAGTCTAAATTGACATTAAAACCCGGAATTGACTCCAATTTATCTAAAGTGCCACCTGAATGACCTAAACCACGACCAGATATCATAGGCACAGGAACTCCACATGCTGCTACTATTGGTGCTAGAATCAAAGATATTTTATCACCAACGCCACCTGTTGAATGCTTATCAACTTTTAAACCAGTAATATCAGATAAGTCTAAGACAGTTCCAGAGTTAAGCATTGCTTTTGCAAATACAGATGCTTCAAGATTAGACATTCCATTTAAATAACTTGCCATCAAAAAAGCACTCATTTGATAATCAGGAACTCTATCAGCAGTGTATTCTTTAATCAAATACTCTATTTCTTCATTAGATAAGCCTTCTTTATCACGCTTCTTTTTTATTATTTGAACAATGTTGTATTTATTAGACATTTTAATCCTATATGATTGTTAATTTTGTATAATTTAACAAAAATTTCAATTTTATCTCATTAATCGCGTTTTTATATAACTTTATGATTCTAATATTTTTAAATAAACACAATAACTTAATACTAAAGAGTTGAGTTAAGAAAAAGAAATAATTGTCTTTTGACTCAAAGCTTTCTTTATCATTTAAATAGATTTAAAATCCAATTGAATAGAGTCGTAATACCGAAAAAGTATTCGTTTCCATTTATTTGAATCAATCTTTGCTCATTTGGTATTTAATTTGTGATTCGACTTCTTAGCCTCATCAGTTTAATTAATACCTCAACAGTAGATTGAGTGTGTTTTTGGAATTATCTTTAATCTAGTTTTTTTGTTGGGTTCTAAATAAGTTTGCAATTATTTGTAACCTCAACTTAAGTTGTTGATTAGTAAACTACTATTTGAGGTTGATTAGTATAGACTAGAATAATCATTTTTCAGTTTCTATAAAATGAATCTAAAAATTACGCATAACTTGAAAAAAGAAACCTTATTTTAACTGTAGTACAAAGAATACATTAAGAGTTAAACTATATGGATTCACTATTTGAATATGTCATTATACTTTCGATTATTTGGTCGTTTATAAGTTCGTACTTATCGAAAAAAAAGAAAGCTCAAAAAGCAAATGAAATTTCCATTTCTGAGAATGAGCCTGAGTTCAACACACAACTTATAGACGAAATATCAACTTTATTGAAACCCAAAGAAGCAGATTTAACAATCGATTCTTCACCCCTTCAAATGAAAGCTAATTTTCCCAAAAAAGAAAAACGAGAGTTTGTTAAAAGGGAATTCAAAAGTGATATTAAAAAACGCACTTCTAAAAATAAACGGTTAAATACGATTTCAATAGATACAATGGAAGACTCTTTTTTGCACCATGTTCAACACATTCCAGATGATATTCAAGTACATACAGAACTACTTATGCCCCATCCTGTAATTGGAAATTTGAATGCCGAGCGTATTAGAGAAGCATTTATTTTAAAGGAGATTATTGATAAACCTGTAGCTTTGAGAACTAGGTAGTTTTTTACATGACGGAAAATAAGTCGCCTCTTTTTCGAATTTATGCTGACCAAAATATCTATAAAGCATCGCTTTATTTACAACCTGGATTTGAATTATCAACTTTTAACGATTTACCAAATTTTTTCCATTTAAACAAATTTGATGCTCTATTTGTTCGAACGGTTACAAAAATCACCAAAGAGCTTATTGAGAATATCCCAAAATCTATTAAAATAATAGGAACTGCATCTGCTGGATTTGATCATATCGATGTTGATGCTTTACGAGAAAAAGGGATTTCATTTTATTCAGCTGCAGGCTGTAATGCAAACGCTGTTGCCGAATACATTCAAATAAATCTATTATGGTGGGCTTTTAAAAAGCAAAAAATACTTGAAAAAAAAACAATTGCTCTAGTTGGAGTTGGTCATGTTGGATCTCAAGTCGCTATTTTATGTAAAAAAATGGGCATGAAAACCATTCTTTATGATCCACCTAGGCAAAAAAGAGATGATTCATTTATTTCAGCAAACTTTAAAGAGGTTTTAAATGCTGATATAATTAGCTTTCATGTACCTTTAGACTCAACAACTACTCATTATTTTCGTGAAGAACTTTTTAACTCATCTTATTTTGAGTTAGTAATTAATGCGGCTCGAGGTGGAATAATCGATGAGTCATTTTTACTTAAAGCATTGAAATCAAAACAAGTAGAAAACTGTATCCTAGATTGTTGGGAAAATGAACCGAACTTTAATACAGAATTGATGCATAAAGCAATTGTTGCTACACCTCATATCGCGGGGTATTCTGAACAAGCAAAACTAGCTGCAACTTCCATGATTTTCTCTCAATTGTACAGTGAATTAAACTACTTACCTTTAGGATTTATTGATACAAATCGTTTAAGCCAAACAACTACCGATTCTACATTTACCACTTCTAGCACTTTTTTAGTTGAAAACCCAGAATCTAGAGCATTTTCGACTTTTCATAATTTTTTAGAATATGATTATTTGCTTCGAACTATTTCAAAATTAAATAAAAATGAACAAGCTAAACGATTTTTACTATTAAGAACACAACTTCCATTTCGTAATGAATTTAGATTTATATCAATTCCAAAACCTATCCTCAGAGATTATTCAATTTTAAATTATTTAGAAAGCTCAATTGATTAAACATATTATTCTGTCAGAAAAATACGCTCTTTTTCTAACGACTTTAACTTCAATAATTTGTACTATTTACTTGGCAAGAGCTCAGTATAATCCAATTAGCCTTTTTGCAGGTTTGAGCTTTTTGTATGCCATACTTCTTCCTTTATTATGGATACATACAAATTTCCCAATTACTTTTATTTCCCATAAAACTTTTGCAAAAAAAAGGCATTTAATTGGAGAATATATTATAGCAAATCGTTATGTATTTCTACTATTTTTACCCTTTATTTTGCTATTCTTGCATTCATTTACCCTAATGTTTAGCATACTAATCAATTATTCCTTTCATTTTATTTCTACAGCTTTATGGTTCAACAATACTGGTTCAATTTCAATACCTTGGAGAACGGGAAAAAAAGGCAATTCAGTCCGTCGTTTGGCATTAGAAACGGGTTCTGTTGCTGTTCCAATTGGCTCAATTCCATCTCAAATTCGCACTATTGGTTCCGTTATAACTAATGCTTCTTTTGTTTATTTAAGTGTTTTAGTTTTAGATAATTATCTAATCTCTATTTTAGTGATTTCTTTAATTTTAGGCATAGTACTTTACCGACATATAAAAATCTCCTATTTTATAGGAAATCATGCTTATTTTGATGAATATTTCAAACCTGATTCAATTACTAGTGTGCCAAAACCGATTCAGGTTGAGTCCTTATATTGGATTCCAAAATCAATTAAGACGGATGCTCGTTTTATTCTTACTCAGCATATTCGAAGTCAATCTATATCTAGAATTCATTTAGGAAGTCACCTACTTTTTTGGTTTTTGGTATTAATTAACCCTAGTTGGTTTGATAAGCAATTTGGGGTTTTGTTCTTAGGAATTGTTTTAATTGCTGAATCGTTAAGTTTAATCAAAAAAAGTATAATTAAATTTTATTCAATTTTTTTAGTTAAGTCGTTCTTCAAAATATTTTCTACTCATTTATTTTGTATGACACGTTGGATGCCTGCTTACTTGATACTTATTGCTTACAGTTTTTCGTTTTCCTCATGGATTTTTTGGATAGTAGGGATTCTTATTTTAGTACTTACTCAAATTATTCTTAGTTTTATTTCAGCTTTACTACTTAAACAATTTTCAACAGTAAATTATGTCTAATAAAATACAAGTTGAGTCAGTTTCAAAACAATATGGAATGGCTCCGCCAATAATTAAATCAATTTCTTACACCTTTGAATCAGGTAAAATTAGTGGCTTAAGAGGAAATAACGGATCAGGAAAGAGTACATTTTTAAAATTAATTGCTTGTACTCTATTACCTGATTCTGGGGAAATTTTGTACAATGAGCTATCGATTCACCGCTCTCCAGAACAGTATCTTTCTAAAATTGGTGTTGTAGCAGATTGGGTTGACTTACCAGAATATCTTAGTTTTGATGAGCTCATTATTTGGAAAATGGAACGATTAAATTATTCAAGTCATCAAATTAAAGAAAAAACAAATGAGCTTAAAGAATTGTTTTCATTTGATGAAAGAAGTCAACAATTAATAGGAACGTATTCTTCAGGGATGAAAAAAAAGACAGCCTTAAGTGTTGCAGTGTGTACCAACCCTGATGTTTTAATTCTTGATGAACCCTTTGTAGCATTAGATGTACACACACAAGGCATTTTAGCGAAATTTATAGTAGATTTAAAAAAATCAGGAAAAATTATCCTTTTAGCAAGTCATGATGAAGATCATGAAGAAGAGCTTTTTGATATCGTAATTGATTTCCCTATGAATTAATTAGAAATGAATCTACAACAAGCATATAAGACATTAGATTTAAACCAAGGTGCTGAATGGGAATCTATTCGAAGCAGACATAGAACTTTGGTTAAAAAGTGGCATCCTGATAAATATCAAAATATAAACGATCAAAAGCTTGCTCATGATAAAATCATTAAAATTAATTCTGCTTACGCCTATTTAAGAAAAGTAAAATACCATTCTGGGGTAAATATAAGTGCTCAAAACAGTACCGTTAATCAAAAAACAACCGCTCAAAACAGCACTTACGATTTCACATTTTATTCAGAAACAAAGAAGAAAGAATCAACAAAAGAAAAGGACACAAATAATAATAGAGTTGAGTTTAAACAAAAGAAAATAGATTATTTATTTTCAACGTTTACAAAAACCCGAAATCAAACACGAATTAAAAAAAATCGTGCAAAATCAGAATTCTATTTCAAGAAAAAGATAGCAGAAGAACAAAATTATTGGAAAAAGCTACGGCAAGCCTATGATGCACGAACACGTTTGGGTTTGTATCGCAGTTTCTTAAATGCTGTACTATTTGGTAGATTTATCTACTTTCAAAAACCAAGTACAAATTCATTATCTGGGCGAATTAGTTTGAGGGATAAATACGAAATTGACATTCGGCACAATTTGATACAAGACAAGATATTTTATTCTGTTAACAAAGGATTCAATTTATTACTGAAATACCTTTTTGGTGGATTTTATATCATAATGTTTCTTTATTTCATCTCAATACATTTCTCAAATGGAAAAGCCTATTTTTTAGAAGAATTTTTAGGATTACAACTCTTTGTTTTGTCCCAAGTCTTCTTTTTATTTTTCCCAGATAATATTTTTCAAAGAGCTGTATTATGGAAATACCGACATTTGGAAAAAAAAGCCATCTCTGAAACATTTACTAAAAATAACTTGCCTGGAAAATTTCAATTTTACAAGCATATTATGCTTTTAGGGAAATATAGCACTTTACTAATTTCACTTGGTTTGTTTTTCTGGCTTAGGAGAAGTTAATATAAGTTAAACAATTGATTTGCATTTTCAGTAGTAATTGTAACAATTGTTTCAAAACTAAGATCATAAATTTCTGCTAATTTCTTTGCTACCAAAGAAATAAATGAAGGTTCGTTTTGTCTCCCTCTATGTGGAGTTGGAGCCAAATAAGGAGTATCCGTTTCCAACATTAGTTTTTCCAAGGGTAATTGTGCTACAGTTTTATCAACGCCGCTGTTTTTAAAAGTCACAACACCACCAATTCCAAGATGAAAACCTAAATCAATAGCTTGTAACCCCTGTTCAACGGTTCCATTAAAACAATGCCAAACCCCAGTTAAATTTCCATCCTGTTGATCTTGAATAAGTTTAAGTAGATCTTCTGTACTATCTCGATTATGCAAAACAATAGGTTTTTTTAGAGTTTTTGCAACGTTACAATGAATCCGCAGGCTTTCTTTTTGTTCTGAAACAAGTTCTTTACTCCAATAATAATCTAAACCTGTTTCACCTATTCCTATACATTTGGAATTTCCACAATAGGAAAATAACAGCGATTCATACTCGTTAAAGTCTTTTTTAACATCACAAGGATGAATGCCAAACATAGGAAAAAGTTGAATCGATGTAGGGTTTTCGATCTCCATCATTTGTTTCCATGATAGTTCTTCGATTCCTGGCATTACTATTTTTTTTACTCCAACCGAGTCTGCTCTATTTAATAACTCTGAAAGATTATCTTTTAAGACTGGCAAATAAATATGTGCATGTGTATCTATCACGATTTTTGTTCACTCATTAATACAGAGATAAATCTGAGTTCGGGAATATTTTCTAGAATAATTTTAATAATCACCATAATAGGAACAGATAAAAACATACCTGCAATTCCCCATAACCACCCCCAGAAAATCAATGCAAATAAAACTACAATAGGACTAAGATTAATACTTTTACCGATATATTTTGGATCTATAAAATTTCCAATAATAGTTTGAATAGTAAATAAAATAGTTCCCAACCAAATAATAGGTCCATAACTTTCATATTGAATAATAGCAATACTTAAAGGCAATAAAGTGGCTATAATGGAGCCAACAGTTGGGATATAATTCAATAAAAATGTTAATATTCCCCAAACTATTGCGAATTGAATACCAAATGAATACAATACAATAATGAACAAGAATGCTGTAACCAAGCTAATTAGGGTTTTTGCAATAATATAAGCTTGAATTTGTTTTTTAATATTTTCAAATATTCGTTTAATACGTTCTGCATTTGCGATCTCAAAAGCAATTGGTAATTTCGCTGTGAGTTGATTTCTACCAACAATGATAAAAAGTAAAAACAACAAGACAATAAAAATATTAGAAACCGTATTACTTATTGAGCTCAATAAACCCGATATTAAATTGGATAATGAAAACTCAGATAAATATTGAGCTACTCGAGGATCGTCTAACCATTCCTTAGGAGAAGATTTAAAATTTTCAATTTGAATATCAAAAACACTTAGTACTTCTTTGAGTATAATAGTAGTTCTAGCTTCATATTTGGGAAATTCAACCACAAAAGTTTCAATATTTAGTTTCACAATAATTCCTAAGAAGAAAAATATAATACCCGTTGCTACAAATGGAATTGTAATTGCAAGCCACTCAGGAAATCTCTTTTTTACGAACCAATCAATTGAAGGACTAAGGATAAAGCTAATTAGAGTGGCAAACGCCAAAGGTAAAATGATACTTCTGCCAGCATAGAGTATATCCCCAAATACTTTAAGACCAATAATTACAACCATAATAGCAACTGTTTTCACATATCGACTTATGGTAGCATCATTAAATTCAATTTTCATTATATAAACTTTATTGACCTATTCTAATGGTTAGTAAAAAAGAAAAGCTATTCAATTTAGTTAGCGATTCCAAATTAAGTAAAAGTTATGAATCTTATGTTAATTTGAGATGCGCAACCGATTTAACTAAATCATTTAACCATTCAAAAATATTTTTTTTACTGTTATTAATCTAGAAGCGTTAATCAAAAGGTGGAGTGTAAGTAACTTTTAGAATAATGCTACCTAAAATCGAATTATATACAAATACTTCTTCAAATCGGATTATTTCGTTATTAAATTTAAATATAAATAATTATTTAATTAGATTTCTTGTAATAATAACTTATTAGCAAATTAAAATTAAGTGGAATTCTTGAAGAAAAAATTAGTATTTAATTTGTAAAACCTATTATTATTCAACAGTTAACTACCATCTTATTACAGATAAATAATCATTAAGTAAAAAATAAGAAATCTAGAAATTGGAGAATTCAAGACAATGTTTCCATTATGATTCGGAGAATAAAATGAGCAGAATAGTTGTTTCTTAAATGAATAACCGATTGTAAGGCATTGTTTTTTTTACAATACGTCTCAAGACAATATTAAATATTGAAACGCATACATCACAATAAAAGATATTGTAATTGTAATGCCAACAGTAGATGATTCACAATGACGGAGTGCATCAGATATCATTTCAGAGAAAACCATCCATATCATAGCACCTGCCGCTAAACCCAAACCAATTGGCAAATAATCTTTGAATGTGAGTATGAATAAAAAAGCAGGAATAGCCATAATAGGCTGAGGTAAACTTGAAAAAACAGACCAACCCATCGCTTTAATTGCACTAACACCTCTAGGAACTAAGACCAATGAAATGGCAAGACCTTCAGGGATATTATGAATTGCAATTGCAGTAGTAATAAACATACCTAATTCTTTAGTTCCACCATAACTAACGCCTACACCAATACCTTCTGCAAAGGAATGAAGTGTCATCACTCCCATTATCATAAACATTTTTTTTGCATCTGATTTTGCTAAATCTTCAACTGGTAAATCATATTTAGATAAAAGTTTATCACTTAGAACAATCAAAATTAAACCTGCAAATAAGCCAATTACCGTTTTTTCAACACTTAATTCGGTTGATTCAAGAATCAATGAGAAACTTGCAGATAGCATAAGTCCTGCGGCAACTGCGGATGAAATTCCAATCCACCATTTGTTCATATCTTTTATAAAGAAAAATGGGATTGCGCCAATACCTGTTGTTATCGCTGTTATCAGTGCAGCAAAAAAGACTGTTGTTGTGTTAATTTCGATAGACATAGTTAATGATTTGTGTGAAGCAATAATAATAGGTTTTGGCTTAAATGTCTTCAAATATGATTTAGATTTTATATAAATAGAGCTTATAAGTACTAAATTTTACCACACCTTTAGAGTTGATTCTCAATCGGAAACTAGAGTCTTTTTAGCATTTTGATTTTAATGACGCTAATACACACTCTGATCTTTCATTTGAGCTGATTTTTTAACATTTATTGAAAGCTTGAAAAAACCGCCTGAGTTAGACATCACTATCTTTTACTTATTAGATTAATGAACTTTCATTGTATTTTAGTTAAGTGTATAAATAATTAAGTTTACACACTCAAATTTGGAATTTGGCAATTTGTAAAGTGAATGATTTTGTTAACCGTTTTAGGTAGCCAAATTAATGAAAACTTGATCTTATTCGAATCATATTGATTTTATTTCTTATCTATTATTTGGTCATGCTGGGCTTCGACCCAGCATCTCAGCATAAGAACTAATCTAAACAAAAAAAAACATGATATATACTATTTTATGTGACTATTTTACTTGAAAAGCGATTTTTTATACATATAAGTTTAGATTTAAAAAATTAGAGAAGATCTTTATTTCTTTTAGAATCTAACCATTCAACGCTCACTATTCGAGAGCGGAAAAGATTCAACCTTAAAAAATGAGATTCGTAAATAAGCCCATAATGGTGTCAATTATTGCTATTTGTATAATTTTCACCATTTCTTCTTGTAATGAAGATTCCAGTTCAACTAATTCCTCAAGTGAAACAGTTCCTGTAATTTTTGATAAAATCTATGGAGCAACTAGCATAACAAGTGATGGTGTTTATGTGACAATAAAAACAAATGGAATGCCAGATCACCCAAGTCCCTATTATTCAACTTCAAATTCATTATATGAATCTTATTCAGGATTAACGTTTGGAAATAATACATTTAATAAGAATCCGAATGCTATAAGTTCCCAATCATTGACATTTAAAATTCCGATTAATCCTTCTGTTACTAGTAATCATGCAGCCACTCATCTAGGTCCAATTGGAGTTGCTTTAAATGGAGTTCCCTTCTACAATCAATATGCAGGTCCAAATAATCAAGCGTTGACTAGTGAAATAACTAGTTTTGATAAATATTATGGGCACCCTCAACAAATGGGACAGTATCATTATCATGTTGAACCACTTTATTTAACAACAGTTAAATCAACAAAATCAGGTCTTATGGGATTTTTGCTAGATGGATTTCCAGTCTATGGACCTCAAGAAGAAGACGGCAGTGCAATTGTTAGTAACGATTTAGATGTGTATCACGGTCACACACATAGTACTGTGGACTTCCCTAATGGAACGTATCATTATCATTTTACCGTAGATGCACCGTATTTAAATGGAAATGGGTATTACGGAACAGTTGGAACAATCAGTGAATAAGGATGCGATTCATTTTAATTTTATTTAGTGTCGTTTTTCTTATTTCTTGTAATAAGAAGCCTGAAAATAGAATTTATTCTAAAATTAGTATGAATAGTATTCCAAAAATATATGTTGAAATCAATTCAAGTCTATTGAAAAATAGAAATGATACCATCTTTTATAATGATTCTCTGTTCTCTGGATTTTTAATAGAGATTTCAGATTCTTCAAAAGACACCTTAAGCAGAGAATCATTTTTAATAGGTAAACGATCAGGAATTCAGAAAAAATGGTATTCTAAATCAAAAATTAAAGAAGTTCGATTTTATGTTGATGGTAAAAAAGACGGAAAGCAACTCGCATTTTGGGAAAATGGAAACAAAAAATTCGAATTTACAGCATTAGACGATGCTTATGAAGGTGAATTAAAAGAATGGACAATTGTTGGACATCTAATTCACCAAGCCAATTTTGTAAATGGTCAGGAAGAAGGACCACAAAAACTTTGGTAAGATAATGGAAAAATCCGGGCGAATTATATTATTCGTGATGGAAAACGATATGGATTATTAGGAACAAAAAATTGTATAAATGTCTCAGATAGCGTTTTTACTACTAGTTAATTTACTCAACTTTCGGACTTTAAATTATGGGCTAAAGATGTAAGCAAACAGGGTTGCTTTTTGAAGCGTAAGTAGTTGTTATTATTTAAAATAAATATGGATACAATGCCGTTTTTATCGTATATTTAATTTGCTAAAACCAATAACT
>Ga0210025_1002403_pt1 | contig 18316 bp, 20 predicted proteins | sample CryGeyme20150102_FD_183989 | JGI IMG/M metagenome (GOLD analysis project Ga0210025, IMG submission 183989) | Groundwater microbial communities from Crystal Geyser aquifers in Utah, USA - Crystal Geyser metaG 2015-0102 (SPAdes) (version 2) | ecosystem: Environmental > Aquatic > Deep subsurface >...
GGTAATAGTAGTAAGAATATGACGACTGCACAGTGTCATTCATGGGATTTACTTAAAAAATGTATTTTAATAGTATTGAAAAAGTCTCAAATAATAATGATTGTGACAGCATTATGTTTGCACAACTAGACTAGACTAGTAGACTAGACTAGTACTGCAGTACAGTTATTAGTGCTCTACGACTATGGGTACTCAGCTGTCGACATTCTTCCTCCGCCAAATACTATGGTTTTTTGGTGGAAAGAAGGGAAAAACACTATTATTTTTTATCTTTGTTTGCGGGGAAACCAAAATTTTAAAGATTTTGATTATACCATTGTTCTTTCGTTTAAATCGTATTTTAAAAGTTGATTTTGTGTTTGTGTCAGTGGTGCCCTGCGAATGTTGTGGTTGTGGTTCCCGTATAATTATGTTCTATTTTTTCTTCGGGGTTGATTTTGTGCCACGCTTTCATTGTAAAGTAACACAGTCTTGTCTTACTGTAATAGTATTTATCAAAAGCTTTTACTCGTTAGCTCTCTGAAGGAAAGCTCCCTTTTCGGTATCCACCTTGATCAGTTCTCCCTGCTCGAGGTATCCTGGAACATTAATCACAGCTCCACTAGAAAGAGTAGCAGGCTTGGTATAGCCTTGAGCAGTGTTGCCTTTGACATTGGGTTCCGTTTCGACAATTTCGTAAATGGCCCAACTGGGAACCACAACCTCGATGACTTGACCTTTGAACTTGACCAAACTGATTTCCATACCTTCGCCGATCCACTTTTCGGAATCACCCACAACCTTTTTTCCGACCGCGATTTCTTCGAATGTTGCGCTATCCATAAAGTACATATTGTTCTGAAAAATGTTGTGTGAAAAATGAAGATGGAGAAAGGAAACGTAAACTCAGGTTTTAGCTCGTGCCTACAGCGATGACCAACCGAACCAAACAAAATCCTGAAAGAAGGGGATCCAGGGGAAATCAGGACCAGTACAACAAGCACCAAAAAAAAGAAAAACCAATAATACAAAACGTACATCATCGTCGTAAGTGTACTGGGCGTTGTTTTTTTCAATCATGGCCGTTTCAAATTTTTCACCACTCCGGTACGTGTTTTCAATGGTAGTTCCCCTCATGAGATTCTTGAACTTGATCGTGGTTTTGGCCGCACCTCGGGCTTGCTTCATGATGCTGAACGATAGAACCTTGTAGGGCTCCCCTTCTAGCTCAACCGTTAGACCATTTTTAATGTCCGAGGTATCTATTGCCACCATTGTCAAGGCTGTTGTTCTTGTGGTGGTGGTGGTAGCGGTCGGTCGGGCCGTCGTAGCAGCAACATTGTTGTGAATGGGTACGGTAAAGCAGTGGATGGATGTGGCCATCAAGCACAAGAGAATAGCTCTAAAGAAAATCATGTTTGATGTAATAGTAGTAAAAAAAGTGGTATCTATACGTAGCTACTCAAAGGATTACTAGTCGGTAGTAGTTTTCTTCATGCAGATTAATTATTAATTTTCCTTTACTATCTATTGGCATCTCTATTAGTACCAGGTACTCCACTAGACTAGTAGTAGGTCTGACTTTTGTGGTTGATGTTCTCGTCTGATTTGGATGGAGGAAAAGATCAGGTGGAGGGAAAGTGGGTGCGTACGTGTCTGGAGCCTACTAAGTCACGAATTGTCCATGACTATGGCAAAAATAGAATGGCAGCTAATGGAATTGTGATGAATGATGAGTCCATGCTTTTTTATTGTTTTTGTTTTTGTCCACTTTTGCGAAACCAGTGGGCTCCCAGGAACACCAGGAACAAGGAACAAGGTCCAGCCCTTTTGCAAGAACAGCAAAGCAGAGCCACAAAGCCTACAAAGAAGATCCTGATAGTCTCCTTCCAGTTGGGCCTTCTCCGGTCCCTCAAAACTGCGATGTGCACTAAGCTTGCTAGCTATCAATTATCAATGAGCCCAGAAGGAATCCATGCTTACCTACAGTAAAAGATTGCTAACTAGCGAATGTACCAAAAAGCTCCAAACTAGCGAATGTACCAAAAAGCTCCAAAAAGTATATCGAGTTAATTCAAATTCTAGATTATGCATGATTATTTTATTAGTAATACGTAGTCAAGCGTCGCGCTGCAAAAGTTTTCAAGTTTTTGAAACGAAACCAGCCGAATGCGTTCTTTTAGTTGCTTCCGCCATCTGGACCACCGCACTCGGTACAGCAAGAGCACGTCCAAGAATCTGTGTCACAGTCCGCCTGCAGCTCTATCAACTGGCCGTTGGGATATACGACGTCACACATGGATTGGGGCATACTGCCTTGTAAGTCATTTCCAAAGAACCAAGCTTGCTGTAGTCCCAAACTTCCCAATTCGGTCGGAATGGTTCCCGTTAGACTACAATTTGTGACACTGAAAGATTTCAGCGTTGTTGCAAATCCGATTTCGGAAGGAAGGCCTCCCTGCAGCAACGGATTCTTGTCCACCCACAATTCAATAACGGCTGGCATGGAACCTACAAAGCTCAAGTCACCGGTCAAATCCGTAAACTCACTGTACAAGAATTGCAACTTGGGCAATTGCACCAGTTCGCTTGGCAGACCGCTGTTGTACATATTGCCACCAATAGACAAATACTCGAGATTGGAGAGTTTGCTGAAGACCTGTCCTTGGAGTGGCCCGTAATACAAAGTGTAGGAACAATCGTATTCAACCAGATTGGTCAATCGTCCAATCGCAGTAGGAATACCATTGTATTCAAAGTTGGTCTTGCCGTAGTACAAATTGGTAAGTTGGTGCAATTCTCCCAACCAATCATTGCCTTCACCGTCTTGATTGTGTATCATGTTGGAATACAGGTCCATGACTTGCAGGCTGTTCTTGAGCAGGGCTGTTTCTGCGGGCATTTGTCCCGTCAGTCGATTTTCGTGCAGTTCAATTTTGGTCACTTCCTTATTGTCGTTACAAGTAATGCGATACCAGGTGCATTCATCATCGTCGACCAACCAGCCACTCTCGTCGATCCAGGTCCTTACGGGATTTCCGGCACCAAAGACTAGTTCCGTGTGCGCATTGGGGACACCGTTGGTGGCGTAGTAAATACAGGCCAAAACGTACCTTTGCACCAATCGTTGGGGAGAATGAACGCCCAATTGAGCGGTATCTTCCACCCAACGAGCGGCGAGGGATTGGTACGAATTGGGGTCGTTGAACTCGACACCATGATAGCGAGCATGACTCAAAATGATATCAAAGACTTCACTCGTAGGAACTGGAGTGGCAGATGCTGGGGAATTGCTACTATCACTGTCATTGTTTTTGTTGTTTGAGGCTGTGCCCTCTGGCTCCAAACCAAAGCCATAGTTGCCCTCTGCCTCCAACTCCACAGTCTGATCGCCAGCTTTGCTCGTGGTCTTATCACTGCGAGTGTCATCTATGCTACCTGTGCTCTCCGATTCAGCGGCATTACTTTCTGTGTACGTACTCTCATTGCTATTACTGATGTTGTCCTTGTTTTGCTTGGCCACGCCCACACCTGTGCCGATGCAGGCTACCAGGACGACTAAAGCAACGGCGCTCAAAATCCAATAGAATCGTGGCGATCGACCGTGACGGACATTGGAATAGTCATCGTTACTCTCCTCATCGTTATCGCTCTTCGACGGTTCATCGTATTTCAAAGCAACTGCATTCTGATCGTACGGCAAAAATGCCGCTGGTAAGGGAGTTTCGATGCTGCTTTGTTCGTTCATTGGATTGGTTTTCGTTTTCGTTCGTTTTCGTTTTTGGAGTTGATTTTGTAGTGTAAGGTATCGCAGTAGGTCAATGGTGTAGAGCTAGTTTTTGCTAATGGAAAGCGTTCCTGTGTGATGGTCTTCTTGTTAGAGTAATAGCTGACCTTTCTTCCAGGGATTTTAAGAAGAAGTAGTCTGGCTAGTTGCTCGCGACAGTGGATACTGCTACTACTAGTACTTGCAAGTACTCCGAGTGGATTAGTATAATTGTGTTGGTTCTTTCGGAAGAAAAAAATAGGTCGAGTCTAGCACTTCACATGCATTTTTTAAGGTCGGAGTTGTCGGGGTTCTCGACAAATGCTATTCCCTTTTTATCCACAACGCAATTATTACGCAGATAAAGAGGGGTAAAATGAAGACCCCCACTTCAAAACATGAGATGCTCATCGTAACTGGATCTCTTGCACGACCAATCCCATCCGACAAAACACGGATTTAACTTAAACAAAAGGCAAATTTCGGGTCTAACTAAACACTACACATGGACATATTGATTGACTACATGAGCGAAAGTAAAAATTGTATTTCCCCCCTAGTACTGTAGTACTACTACTACTACTAGTCTAGTCTCTACTGCTACCTGGTAGTAAAGAACACTAGTAGACTACTACTAGTAGACTACTCCTAACCAAAAATCGATTGACTGAGTAGACTAGTAGTGGGTCAGTATTACTACTAGGTACCAGGTACTAGACTAGACTATTACGCGGAAATAGCCAATTAGAAACAGCACTTGCTTGTAGGAGCGAACAACCCGGAGGTCGCTTCGAAATAATAGTAAGGTCTGCAGTAAACAGCCGTGGTACTGTGCCTCGTAATGCTCTTGTTGGTGGTAGTGGCGCAAGGAGGAGGAGGCAGCAGAAAACGGGGTTTTGTTTGTTCGCATGAATGAGCAATGCTGCTTGCTCCCAAAAGAGGAAAAAGGGGCCCGTTACCCCCTTGTACTCCACCTGTGTGTACCTGTCTGTGCCTTCTGAGAGGATAATGTATGACAACGACAGGCAGTTGTTGCTATATACCATGAAAGATATAGCAGCAAGAATGATGGTGCAAAAAGTACAATTTCATGGCTATTTTTTTAGCAAATGGATGTCGCATAAGATGCAGACGGCAAGCATGGTAAGCAGAAGAATAAATAATAATAAGATAGTAAATTTCAACACTATTCTACCAGTTCTCCGAATAGTTACTACCAGGTACTAGCTAGCTACCCGTGGTACTCGAGTAGCTAGTACGGTAGCTAGAGTAGTACATTACTCGAGCAGTAGTTGAGTTGCTTGCTATGGAAGAATAATGTTAACGATCGCAGCCAAATTCACAGTCCGTAAGGATGAGGTTAACGAAGCCACGGCACCGTTTGCTTCCCTCGAGGGTATCTTTTTTAAAGATATTTTTTGAATCTTTTTAAGAATCTTTTGTAAGAATTTTTTGCGAACATTTATTTAATATTATCATTATGTTGTTATGGATTCTAATGATTACTAGTCTACTACACTCCTTCTCGAAAGCCACCACATCCGCAAGTGATACCAGGAGCAAGCATACTTTTTATTTTCCCTGCTTTGAAGTAGCTTTACAACAACAACAACAAAAACGAGCTTTTCTTAATTACCGGTACAGAACGAACCATGTCCTCCAATCTTGTCCCTCCCGACGATCGGTACGCTAGTAATTTTTTTGTTAATGTATTTGCTGTGGCCGGGATAATAGCGTATTATTATTTATTAACTGAATTTAAACGTCTCTCTCTCTCTCTCTCTCTCTCTCTCTCTCTCTCTCTCTCTCTCTCTCTCTCTCTCTCTTTGTCTTTTTTATAATCTCGCGTTGTGTCCAGCTTTCGCCAGTGTAAGTGCCAAGCTGAAATTGCTGGACTTTGACCCTTCACCTATGACAGCAGTGCTTTTCCTTCCGATAATCATCTAATTCTCGCTATCATGGCGCTGTTATGTTAAATACGCACAGACTTCAAGAATTACCGAGCCCAAAAGACTGTCAACACCATCCCCTACACGGCAAGTATCCCTCATCCGGAACCCGATAGTGTTCCTGTTGGAAACTTTAACAACAAGAAAGTTACAGTGGTTGGCATGGGACAGGTCGGATTGGGATGCGTTACGGCCATTTTGAATCAAGATCTTTGTGGTACTATTGCAATGATCGATATTGCCACCAAAAAACTCGAAGGAGAAGCCAAGGACTTTCAACAGGGTGGTGGATTTCATCAAACCACAACCATTCTCGCCTCGGATAAGTACGATGTCTCGGAAAATTCAGACTTGGTGGTCATTACGGCTGGAGTGGCACAGAAACCTGGAGAATCTCGTCTAAGTTTGGTGGAACGGTAAGGTCTCATTTGAAAAATGGGAACTCTTCTTACAATCCAAGCATGCGGAATGGCAACTGACTTTTCAAATCAATCGACCTATAAATCTTTTTTTTCTTCTTTAGTAATGCCAAGATTATGGGAATGATCATGCCCGAGGTGCTCAAGTACAGTCCCAAGGCCACCATCTTGGTCGTCAGCAATCCTTGCGACATTATGACTGCAATTGCAGCCAAGATTGCCGGACCAGATTTTCCTCAGGGCAAAATCTTTGGCGCTGGAACATGCCTGGATTCTTCTCGATTCCAGTGCTTCATTGCATCGTCCATGGATTTGGTAAGAGCTTGATGAAATTGCTTGCACATCATGATGTAGGTTGCACCGAGATATTATTGATCGTCCTCTCAAAATCTGCTGCCATCCCTTCTCTGTCATTGCAGGACCCACGTAACGTGCATGGGTACATTATTGGCGAGCACGGTGATTCTTCCATTCCTGTTTGGTCGTCGGTTCGTGTAGGAGCGTTGCCTCTTCTAGACCCTGGTCAGGAGGCCGATGACACACTCAAGGCAATCCACAAGGCCGTCGTGGATTCGGCCATGGATGTCATCAATCTCAAAGGCTATACTAACTGGTATGCTCGTTCTTCTTTAGAATTCGTCTGCAATGCTGTTTTCTTGTGACTTACACGTTTCTTTCCTTGTCGCATGTAGGGCTATTGGGATGTCTACAGCATATCTTGCAAAAGCTGTACTCAGAGACACTCGAACCATTGCCCCCGTGTCCACTTGCGTGCGTGGATTGTATGGTGTTGAACACGATGTCTTTTTGTCTGTTCCATGCAGTCTCTCCAGTGAAGGAGTGCAGCGTGTGGCGGTCCTCCCTTTGAACGATGAGGAGAAGGCCACCTTTCAAAAGTGTGCCAAAGGAATCTGGGAAGTTCAAAGTCCCATTTGGGATTCCCTGTAAATGTCTTTCCATCGACGGACGATTTACAACTTCATTTATGTTAATTTGTTCATGTAGGAGACACCGTATTGAATAGACTTCGTCATTGCCCTTGACTTCAAAGGCCATCTTTGTTAGTCTAAGACGAGAATTGGCGAAATCTTAAATAATTAAGTTTTGTGAGGCTAAGCCGAATATTCTTTTTCACTATTGTTGCAGCGGGTGGTGGCTGCGGTGGCACACGACACGGATCTGAATTTTGTTTTGTTTTACTCGAGCTCATCTTGAGCAACAAGTGGCAAGGTTAGACGCTCCACAATACGCTCCACTATTTCACTTTCTGTCTCCTGCTTCTCGCCCGGCCACTCGGACTGCTCAAGTTGCAAATCTTTAATGGTGGATTGAAGCCGATCAATGATCTTCGCCATGGCTCTCTCCTGCTTGCTTCTCATTCCCTTCTTCCTGTTGCCATTCATCTTACTCTTGTTGGGACTCGTGGTACTAACTGCGTCCTTGGCTTTAGAAAACCATTCATTCTTCTCATTCGGTGGCGTCGCTGCGCCAGTATCCACAAATTCTATAAATTCTTCCAAGCAATCATGAAAGTCTGCCACACTATCCTGATCACTGAGTTCATGTTGAGACAGACAATTGATTTTTCTAAGCTGCTGTCCGTGCCCATCGGAAGATGTCTCTTCAACGGCTGCACTAGAACCACAAACGCTGTCCTTGTGAGTAGAGTGCCAACTCTCGGAGCAATCATCTGAATAGTCTGAAAGGGTGGATCCGGATGCATCTGAGCAATCAAAGTTTGAGGGATCATCATAGCTATCCGTGTATTCCGAACTTTTCGAATACTCAGATCTTGATCCATTGTCGTCGTGTTCGTCGGCTGAACTTCGGGATTGGGAACTACAATTATCGTCACTATCAGAATCGTACTTCGTATCATCGTTTTCCTGATCTGGGTCCTTTTGATAGTAAGACACTCCGGCGTCATCGCTATACTGAACATCCTTCGTCCCTCTGGCATTGAGTTCAAATTGGTCGTATCCTGCGCCAGGCCAAATCAACCTCATTTGTAAGGTTTTACAAACTACTTCTGACACTTGCAAACGTACATCGCGCAGGACTTTGGCCTTCGCTTGAGCGCTCAGTGTTTTATTCTGTAACTTGTTTCGGAGTGTCAAGTCGGTAATTGCACTCAAAACTTGATAACTTATATGCTGGGTCAGTCCAGCTAGCTCGTCTTGTGTCAGACCATAAGCCTTGATAGCCTTTTTTAAGATGCGATGGACTTGTTTAATGATTCCTCGGAGTTGTTTGGAGCGCATCTTGTCTTGACGTTTAGCCTCTTGAGCAACGTGCTTTGTTGTAGTATCGTTCAAGCGCTGGCTCTTCTTTGGAAGCTGCCGGTCTAAACGAATACTGATTCCAATGGCAACCCTTCCCACCTTTATTCCTGCATATCTAACTGTGCTGTTATTGTGGTTGTTGTTACCATTATTATTGGCGCGGGCTCCGACCGCTCGTGGTGCTTGTTCTCGACACTCATCATTACATTCTTGGTTCAAACAAATGATGTTTTCGGAAATTCCAGCGGCTAGATCACCAATATTACGAGCCGCCTCACCAATTCCCTCATTCATGATGGAGGAAACGTTACGGGCGGCACCCGAAGTTGTCATTCCAACTCTCGCGACAACTTCGGCGCGCGCAGCTTCTCGTCGAAATTGACGTTTGTTGGTAGCACCATGGTTATCGCGAAGATTAACAGCACTTTTTTCTTCAGTTCGTAAACATTTTGAATATCCAGGATTGCGATAATGATGCAAGTCTGACATAATTACTGATTACGGATTGCTGCTAAACTGTTCCGTTGCTGCCGTTGTGTTTGTTGCCCCTTGGCCCTTGGCGGGTGGCTTGGGTGAGTGTGGGAATGTATTCAAAGACGACTGAAGAAATGTCGTTCCCCTACAATTATCCTGAAAGCTGAAAGGTGCTAATCTGTTTTGCTGACAAAGTGAGTAGAATTGCTGGAAATTGTGTTGAGTGTTGAATCATTGTTTTGGATAGCTCAAGGCTCATCAAGGAAAGGACAAAAGTCGTCGTAGTACCATAATTAATGTAAACAGACTGCGTACAGTACTCTATCTTCTACAGTAGTAGTATTTGTTTTTCCCACCAAACAAAAAATCTGAAATACTAGACTAGACTAGTACGAGTAATTATTATTACTATTTGTTGTTCATTCCGTATGCAATCCCGGGTAAGTAAACCGTGATTACCAGAGTACCAGGTAGCTCGTAGCAAGACATCGAAGGAAGTGAGGACAACAAACAGTGCTCATCAATGAGAAGATATTCAGGCACACAAAAAGAAAAAAGCAACAATCCACTCTATGGCCCAGCACCGATGATGGGATATTACAATAACTAGTAAGACTCTGAGGTTAGCCTTCTGTGCCTAAATACATCACGCAGGACAATCAAAGATGTTGCCGTGATGGAGATGCACTATTGTTTGCAAACAGGTGTCAGCTACTCGCCTTGTTCTAGCTAATAGTGTTAGCTTATAGTGTTAGCTTATAGTGTTAGCTAATAGTGTCAGCTCATAGTGTTAGCTCATAGTATTGTGCGTAATCACATGGTGTAGCTTCTTGTGTTCGTGCAGTGGTGGTCAGGGAGAATTTCCCAGTTGCTGGATAGCGGACAGACCAAACTTCTACCACGGAGAGTAGTAGTGTAGGGCAGCCAGAGAAGGAGTAGACCCTACTAGCTACGAGTAGCTAGTAGTAGCAGTTGTCTTCTACTACTAGAGGTACTAGTAGTAGTAGTACTACTACCCCTCATACTAGCTACCAGGTACTATTAGTCTACTACTCTACTACGAGTAGCTACTAGTAGTAGTCGTACTACTAGTAGTAGTCTACTAGAGTAGCTAGAGTAGTACCTGGTAGTCCTACTAGTTAGCTAGTAGTAGTAGTCTACCACTACTAGCTACTCCGTAGCTACTACTAGAGTAGAGTACACTTCTTGAACAACCAACCGTGATGCAGCACCATACAACATGGAATTACTACAATACTCTAATAACAAAATCAAATTTCGCACATCTATGTTTTTATACATTTCAACGTTTTAGCCTTTCAAATCTTATTCTCGAACCTGTCATCATTCTAAGTCGCTACCATGGCAGATATTCCAGCCAAAATCGCCGAGCTGGAGGCCGAAATGGCTCGGACTCAGAAGAACAAAGCCACCAATTATCATTTGGGTACCCTCAAGGCCAAAATTGCGAAATTAAAAAGTGAACTCATTAATGGACCCGGAGGCAAATCCAGTGGTACCAAGAACGCCGAGCGTGGTTTTGACGTAACCAAAAGTGGAGATACGCGCATCGGATTGGTAGGGTTTCCTTCGGTGGGAAAATCGACCCTGTTAACGAGTTTGACAGGAACCAAAAGTGAAGCTGCTGCCTACGAGTTTACCACCCTGACGTGTATCCCGTACGTTTTATCTTTTGTGTCAGGTATTATGGCCAACATGATAATATCTAATGCAGTATAGCATTTAATCCTAACAATTTTTCCTTATCTTACGAAACGTCGCAGTGGTACAATGAAGTACAAGGGTGCTCGCATTCAAGTCCTGGATTTACCAGGAATTATCGAAGGAGCCGCGGATGGCCGTGGTCGCGGTCGTCAAGTCATCAGTACGGCACGGACTTGCAATCTTATTTTGGTTGTCTTAGATGCTGGCAAGCCCGTTACACACAAAAAGATCATCGAAGCAGAATTGAACTCTTTTGGTATTAGAATCAACCAAGAACCACCAGATGTAAAATTTGTTAGGAGGGAAAAGGGAGGAATTGGGTACCAAGAAACCGTTCCACAGACGAGAGGCATGTCACGAGAAGCCGCATATGTCGTTTGCAAGGAATACAGGGTTTCTTGCGCTGAAATTATTATACGGGAAGACATTACGGTTGATCAATTCATTGACGTCATTGAGGGTAATCGAGCTTACATACCTGTCTTGTACGTGTTCAACAAGATTGATGCTATTACGATCGAGGAATTAGACATTTTGGATCAAATGCCCAACTACGTTCCCATATCTAGTCAAAACAATTGGAATTTGGAAGAACTCATGGAGGAAGTGTGGAATCGGTGCAGCATGATTCGGATTTACACGAAGCCCAAGGGACAGGCTCCCGACTACGATGAACCTGTTATTATGCATGCTGAAAATCCAACCATTGAGGAATTTTGCAACCGACTTCACAAGGGTATCATGCCGCAGTTTAGTCATGCCTTGGTCTGGGGTCGGTCGGCCAAACACCAGCCGCAAACATGTGGGAAAGAGCATGTCCTCTGTGACGAGGATATCATTCAAATTTGCAAAAAAGTATAGCGAACATGGTTGCAGTGCGCTCACTGAATGAACTTTAGGTATTCGGGGTAACATAATTAGAATAAGCTGCTGTTATCTTCAAAAAAATAAAAAAAACTTTATTATGGCACCCTGGCTGGGTTAATGTAATTCGAGAAAAGCTTTAATTATTTCAAAGGTGGTGTGCGTCCAAGTCTACCACTTTGATCACTTTTGGCGATGCAACATTAAGATGTTCTGAAAATTGAGTACTGTATTTCAGGGAAGTGTTTCTCCAAATCTACCAACTTTTTTATTACCACAGTCATCAGTCATCCACATCGACAATCCATCGCTGTTTCTGCCACAGCTGAAAAACCGATACGCATATTATAAACTCACATCAGATTCATCTAAAATTTAATCAGCCATGAAGTTGAGTTCAAGATCCCTTTTTCCCGTTGCTGCTTTGCTATTCCTAGGGACTGTCCATGGACAAGGGCTCCGACGAACTAGAGAAGCCAACAAAGCCGAGGTCAGTTTGCTAGCAGAGGATGCCGTCTTTTTCTCGCGCTTATTGCAGGGCGATGGGAGTATGCCTCCTGTGATCCCTCCTACCGATGCTCCCGTAGTCAAGCCTACCAATGCGCCCGTAGTCCAACCTACCGATGCTCCAGTTGTTCCACCCACGGACGCACCTGTTGTTCAACCTACCGATGCTCCTGTTGCTCAACCCACAGAAGCCCCAGTTGTCCCTCCTACAGAAGCCCCAGTTGTCCCTCCTACGGAAGCCCCAGTTGTCCCTCCTACGGAAGCCCCAGTTGTCCCTCCTACAGAAGCCCCAGTTGTCCCTCCTACAGAAGCCCCAGTTGTCCCTCCTACAGAGCCTCCATCTAATTGTCCGGTCACTGTGAGTAGTCTTGTTTTGTCTAATGCACGTCCAGTACTTCAATATGGTTCATTCTTAACTCAAACGTTCTATACTTATTGTTGATTTCAGCTTGGGGCTGCCTGTGTCTCCACTGATGGCACTCCCTGCGAGGATCTTGCACCCCCCGAGAGTGGTTCTGGCGACGGATGTATCGTCAACGTCGAGTATACTTACACTCTCACCAACGATTCGAACGACGACCAACAAATTTTCTCGCTGACAGAGATCCGTAATGGTGTTACGACTGATATCACAAGTAGTATTCCCCCCAACACCATCTTGGCTCCTGGAGAAACATTCACAACTCCTCCCAACGCGGTCACGCTGGATCTGTGCTCTGGTGAGACCGTAGAGACTCAAGCTGATCTCTTTACGGGTCCTCCCATTGCTGTTGCCATTCAGATCACCTGTGTTTCAGAAGATGGTGTCGAGTGCGCTGCCATCCAAGAACAAACGGACCCTAACAATTGTCTCATTGATGTCACATACACGTACACCATTACCAACACAGGCCAGGCCGACACCAGCTTTGTGACATTGAACCGCATCCGAAACGGAGAAACTGTTGACTTGCTTCCTTTGTTGGATGGCCCAAACTTGATGGTCGGAGAATCTACAGTCGTGACAGAGACAGAAGAAATTGACCAGTGCATCACACAGGACTTCACTACTACGACCCAAGTTGTACAGTCGCCTCTTTTGGACAACCTGTGCGGCGATACAGTCTTGTTTCCCTAAAGAAATCGGAAATAAAAGAAAAAAGGCGATCGAGGCTCATACTATAAAAGGAAGACCGGCTATACACAAAATGGGCATTGTTTGAGTAAGAAGTGTTCCAAAATAGAAAGTATTCATGTTGACCTCCTACGTAGAATATTACTAGTAGGACTACTCTATGTAGGTTATTTGGCACTAGTGTGCGTCCTAGAAACTTGAATTTAGGAGAATACCACAGTAGCAGCTACTGTAGACTAGCTAGTAGTAGTAGTATGAATAGACTGTACAGTACTCTACAAGATTACTAGCTAGTAGAGTAGTAGTAAGCAAGAACTCAGATGATCCGAAAACTTCCCATCAGTAAAATGAAGCTTTCTGTATCAGCTTTCAGATACGTTGACACCCTCCCTGACATAGATCAAGATCAATCTCAAACATTGCCTATCTAGAAAGTTAAACATTTCAAACATGGCATCCGCTGCAGCTGCTGCAACGGTTGCTCGTCAATCTTCTCTGGCGGGGAGAACCATTGCTATTTGTGGAGGTGGGGTCATGGGGTTAGCGAGTGCTGTACAGTTGGCCAGGAGAGGATATGGAAAGAAAGTCGTCATTATTGAACGCGATGCTTCGTACAAATATTGCTCTGCCCTATTGAGTGCCGGGGGTGTTCGTCAGCAATTTAGTCTACCTGAAAATATTCTCATGAGTAAATATTCGTCCGAGTTCATTGAAAATCTTTCCAGCAGCAAGTGCGATGAGTCGGATGAACGAGATGGTGTCAACCAGGCAGAAGAGATTGCCTTCAAGCCAAACGGTTACCTATTTCTAGGTTCTACGGACAAATCTAAACAGATTTTACAAACCAATAATGATACTCAACGTGCCTGCGGTGTCGACTGGATTCATTTGGCAGATGCCAAAGAATTGTCTGAAATTTATCCATGGTTGAACACCGAGGATTTGCTGGTAGGGAGTTACTCTCACAGAGATAACGGTACTAAGGAAGGCTACTTTGATCCCTGTAAGTAGTTGTTGTCTAGCTTTTAAATGTTGTATAACGAAATATATATTGACCTGTGTGCTCTTGTAACAACAACACTTTTCTTTCTGGTAGGGGGGCTGATGCAATGCATGAAACGGGAGGCTCTGCGGAACGACGTTCTCTTTGTAGAAGGACAAGTCGACAAGGTACACTGTACTTCAGTAGATCCGGCTGGAATTGGAGATCCTTTGTTGACTGTCGATTCCATTCATTTACGGCACGGCAAAAACGACAATAATGGTATCGATGAGATTAAAGGACTGGAGGTTCTCATCAACACTACGGGTGCCTGGATCTATGAATTCGTTGAACAGGCCATCTGTGAAAAAAACAAATTGCTCATTTCACCTGCGCAAAAGCAAACAATCTTGGACCTTTTGCCCATTGAGCGCCGAAAGCGTTGCATCTTTTACGTACATTGCCCAGGGAAACACAAGTTCTCCCACCCCATACCCTCTACCACCACCCCTTTGACGATTGATTCTACTGGAGTCTATTTTCGTTCAGAGGGATCAACAACGGGTCATTTCATTGCCGGTGTATCTCCTGAAGCACACGCTGATCATGCCTTTTCCGACGACGAAGCCTTGGAGATTGTGGATCACCATTTATTTGAAGAGACGGTATGGCCAGCCCTCGCACACCGCGTACCCGCCTTTAATGAGCTCAAAGTCAAGTCTGCCTGGAGTGGATTCTATGATTACAATGCTATCGACCAGAACGCCATCATCGGCTACCATCCCAACTTTACTAACATGATTTGTTGCGGTGGATTTTCCGGTCACGGACTTCAAATGTCGCCAGCCGCCGGAAATGCCGTAGCAGAACTCTTGGAGCACAATGAATTTCGTGAAATTGATTTGAAAGCATTTTCTTTTGATCGAATTCAGGCGAAGGAGCCTTATTGGGAAACTGGTATTGTATGAGAATACATACAATGGATCTCAGCATGAATAATCAACTTGAATGAAGCCTATAATCTCCAGAGTGTAGTAATTGTTGTATTAAGAGCTCTTTAGTATCTAATTCATGCTTTCTCTGCTTGATTGGTCTGATGGACCTCAAACTTTTTCAGATACGTCTGGGGAATCATGACCATGTTGACAATGGCGACTTGGTGATGCTTCTTCCAGCGACCTGTTCGTGCCATGAACCGATCCAAGACGTCAAAACCTTCCACCACAGTACCAAAACAAGATTCTCCTTCTTCGGTGTCATCCTTAAGCTCTTCCATATTTATATAAAAGTCCGGTCCGCCCGGTCGTCCTGCAAACGCTACCGTGTACTTTTCAGGAGGATAATCAAACGAATATTCTGTGAATGCCATGTGCGTCACGTTCGCTTTTTCAAAGCGAGCGTCTTCCCAGGTATTTGTGGCGGCATTGAGTGGCGTTGCTTGTAAAATAGGTTCAATAGAACGACTCACCATGGACAGGCCATCCCATAGTTTGTGCTTGACCATTTTCATGAAATGGTAGACTGCATGAGGCATTTTATCCAATGGAGCCGTCTCAATCACGAATGTCTCGTTTTCTGGCTCTGCAGCCAAGGTCACTTGAATGTGGAACGGACCGTGTCCGAATCTACAAAGAACGCCAGAGAGGTTAGTTCATTTTTTTGGAAAAAGGGGATACAGGTGTTACTCCTGCACTTAATTTTCAGTGCACGGGGTGAACAAACAAAGCACCGACCCACAAACTTACTCCTTCCTAATGGCATCGGCACTATGTTTTTGGATGGCATCTTGCAATGTGTCGATTTTTTTCAATAGTAGCTCTTCATGTTCTTCCCCTTGACGATACTTGTTATTTGCAGTATCAATATTGTCGCCGTGTTCGCGCAAATCAAACAGCAGTGCGTTGTTTTCCTCTTCCAGTTTGCTCGATTCTGCATTGAGAACTTGAACCTTCTTTGTCGTCTTTTGAAGGTCCGAGAGCCATCGCTTCTGGTCAGCTTGCATTTCGGCAATGTCATCTCGAACAAATTTCAAATGAGGCAGAGTCCTTATGTAATAGGGTGCCCAAGGAATCAAGACAAAGAGAAAACTCAGAAGGACCCAGAGTCTGTCATCGAACAAAATGTCACTCGCTGTAGACTGCTGCTTTCTTCTTGAAAAGTTAGCATTATTTCCCAGCCCCGACAAGGATTTGATAGACGGGTCTCCTAACATGTTTATACTTTTTCTTTTGTTTTTCTTTAGAGAAGTTAAATAGCCGAGTGTTTGCAGCTGGCAGAATCGAAGACCTCATCATCAATCGCTAAATCCTCTACACTCTACAGTATGATAATATCAGAATGTGACAAAACGCAGCATCGGTTGGTGTGTCTTGCTAAATTAATCTCATAGCGAAATAAATATTATCCTTGACACTAATGGAATCTTTACACTATGCTGACACTCTCAGTAGACTCTCTCATTTTTTGCCTACTAGACTAGTCTAGCTAGGCCTGGAGGATACGACGACGACGACCGTCGTAGTGCCGTGGCTTGAGCAATATACTTCGAAAGGCAGAAGTTTGACAAGCGGCTCTGATGAATTTCTCTGGCTCTCTCATTGACACCTATGTGTGGTGCTCAATTGTGCCATTCTTGGCTGGTGGACTGGATGTCTCGTCTGGTGATAGGTACTCGTACAGCTATAAGCCACAGGTGAAGTTCGGCCATAGACCTCATATTGTTTGTGGGAGAGAAATTGTTTAAAAAATGAGTTTCGATATCGCTGAGCCGAAAGACGACTGAAAGTGAGCGCGTTGTTGATGCCGTCACCAAGAATTAAGGATTCACATTTCTCGTGCTACTATTATTATGGAGTAATCTACGGTTAAATTGTGTATGAACATATGAGTTACAAGTTCAGCTGAATCTCTATCAATTATCGTTGATTTTATGTCTGAAATTATGCTTCGATCAGTATACGAGGTTACCGGCGCCCGACTAATCCACTGGTCAAGTTCTTCGCAGTTGCAACCACATGCTTGATAACAGCTCGATAGTGGCCATTGAAGAAGGCTATTAGTGAGTCCAGCAATTCGAAGGACACGCTTCCTCGACTAAAGGTTGCCAGGCATCGAAGGGGCAAATTCCTAGCCACTGCACGAATCATTTTACGCTGTTTTTTGTCGTTAGGATCTTCCATCTCTTGTTCCATTACCTTGGTGATGATTTTTACAAACATACTTCCGGTGCAGCTAGCTGATTCAATTTCTGACAAAAAAGAGTTGCGATGCAGCGTTGGGATGTCGTGCGGCAAGAGAAGCTCAGGAGATGTTGAGTCTTGTCGTTGTAAAGATCGCAATGAAAATCGCCCAGACTCTGTAGTGTCATGGCCCTCCAACAATGTTCTGGATGCTCGACGCATCAACTCTGCAGGCTCCTCCCCTAGCATGTTTCGAAAGTCGACATCGTTGACTACCAGCGGATGAGACAGCCGCGTCTGAATGTTGCCATCGTTCAGAGGAGGTTGAGATAAGCACGCATCTTGTGATGGTTTTGAAACTTTGAGCTTACAACTCTTGGAAATGTCACAATTTGAGATCGTATCTTTCCATCGAATGTCTCGGCTGGATGCAGCAATTCGAATTTGATACCTTGCGCCTTCCTCCAAAATCCATTCCGATAAGCCCATGTCATAAATAGAAAAAGCTGCTACGGTCAAATTAAGGGTTATCCGTTCAGATTCGCCTGGTTGAAGTACTTTTGTTTTCGTGAATTCTTTCAGTTGGTGTTCAGGATGATAAATACTGATTTGCGAGTTCCGACTGTCGTGATGGATGTACAGCTGGACTACTTCAGAACCAGGTCGGGTTCCTGAGTTAGTCACAGTGCAATAGACTTGCACTAGGAGTGGGTCCTCCTTGAGACCTTGATGATCGTCATCACAAATTGCCTCTGCGCTGCAGTTGCTGTAATCAAATGTTGTATAAGAGAGACCGTGTCCAAACGGAAAAAGTACCGGAAGCTGGATCGTATCGTAGTAGCGGTATCCAATGTTCAAGCCTTCGCGATACTCTACCGTATGTGAATTGCCCGGAAAGTATTTGTGTGAAGGAACATCCGCAATGTCCAATGGAAAGCTTTCCGTCAATTTTCCACTAGGCGAAACGACACCAAAAAGAATATCTAATAGTGCCTGGGCACCTGCTTGACCGAGCAAGTAACATTCCACAATGGCCTTGACCTTGCTTTTCCATGGCATAACGACCGGAGCACCAT
>Ga0210025_1002435_pt1 | contig 18170 bp, 8 predicted proteins | sample CryGeyme20150102_FD_183989 | JGI IMG/M metagenome (GOLD analysis project Ga0210025, IMG submission 183989) | Groundwater microbial communities from Crystal Geyser aquifers in Utah, USA - Crystal Geyser metaG 2015-0102 (SPAdes) (version 2) | ecosystem: Environmental > Aquatic > Deep subsurface >...
CTGCTCGCGCAAGTGATCTCCTCGTCTGTAAATGCGTACACGACCGCCATCTTCTTCGCCATCTTCTTCGGCTGCTCCTGTACCATTGCCATTGCCATTACCAGTACCAGTACCATGACCATGACTATCTCTTCTCATAATATTTGTACTCTCAACGTCCTCCTGCATCTTCGTTGTTCTACTACTAGTAGGAAGTGACGTACAAGAACAAGTATCTGCATTCCGTTTCTGTTGAACTGCATTCTGCTCCTGGTGCTCTACCACGATGTGATTGGGATGTACCATGATATACTTTTTAATGAGTTACCGTAGTACGTTGTGCAATGATCATAAGAAATAGAGCGAAAACGACTGATGGCTGCTTCACAATTACTAAGCTACTACAACTACTACTACTGATAAAATTTGATGGGACTTTTTAAGAGTTCAGCAGCATTGTCATTACTAGTATTAGACATAAACTGGGCTGGTTGCGTGCGATAGAAATGGTGCTCCTTTCATCATAAAGCCAAAAGTAGGTCTACACTGAGTACAAAAGCGTGGGTACCTGGTAACTAGTACTGTACGTACTCTACTACTGGTAGTAGTATGTTAGTGCTGCACTACTACTAGTAGTAGACCTGCTACTACTATCTACCAGGTAAGTATCAGGTACCTGGTACCAGGTACCTGGTACCTGGTAGTAGACTAGTAATACAGTAATAATGGATCAGTTGCGAAAAATGGAGTGAGTGTTTTGTATGACTGGTGATACTACTATTACTATGACTCATACTAGTTACTAGTAGTAGACTTACTACCGTACGGATGCATGGTAGTAATGAGGATTTTATGGTATGCCCGTTTTTTCGTCAACAATTTTTCTTCTTGAATACCGCAGTACTACCAATTACCAATACCATTGATGTGGCAATCTTATGATATTTATGGAATCAGTCTTTTTGCTACAGTAGTACGGTAATACGTACAGTTGTAACAATCGGTACGTGGTATTAGTCACTCACCTCCAAGGATTTATCAATCATTGGTTGCCGGAACCTCAATTATTAAATGCGACATTGTGTCAGGTAACGTCATTGAGCGAATCTTGATTTTACCGTACTCTACGTAAGTAGGTCTACCAGTACTACAAGACTTCTAGTACTACTAGTACCAGGTACCGTACTGGTAGTAGACACCCAGGAGCTAGCTGACTACGGTACCAGTACCAGTAGTACTAGTACTACAGTAAGAGTGCTGGCGATAACCGGTAAACTTGTTCATATTCTCATCAATGGTCATTGGCCGCCAAACAAAACCAACTGGCAGTGAAAAGACAACGCCTACCTGCATGCATCGTGGATACAATAGGTACCAGGTAGCAGCAGCAAGGAATCGGTACTACAGTATTAGGTAAGTAGCAGGTCCCAGGTCCCAGCTACCTAGCAGTAGCAGTATCCAAGAGCACTGTCATCCACCAAGCGAAAACAACAGTACTAATTGATAATGAAAAGAAAATGTTTGCCTGCATGCCTGGATACCTAACGACAAAAAGTCGATGTGGCGTGTACCTAGTTGGTAGTACTACGGAGCATCAACGAGCGCACTCTTTTTATTACTACCAACCTATTATAACTGGTATCTGGTAGTGCTGTGCTGGTATTTACTATTGGAGCAATAGCTTTTATAGTGTGATCTGTTCTTTTAACTGAGCACTCCTCCTCACGAAAATATAAAAAGATTCCACTTCTCATTTATGTAGTCATCACATCAACGGTTGTTATGGCTGCTGGTTTGCCATCACTTCGGCTTGCATTTGAAATAGAGTATCAAATGTAAAGGCGAGACCTACACCGTGATTTTTTGCACTTGATTTGGTATTCATCGCTGAACCTCCTTCTCCTTCTCCTCCTGCTGCTGCTGCGCTTACATTAACACCATTGTCCGCCGAACTGACAGTTTTGCAAGTTGGACAGACATAGTATTGTACATCAGCAATGGTAAAAACATCCAAACTACATCCCAAACAAACTCGAGGGACATAAAAATCATCAATAATCGCCTGCTTGGTTTCTTTAGTACCGCGAAGTGGTGCCCGTAATCCGTTTCCAATCTCAATTGTTTGGTCGTCCGAAGACGCGCTCAGTGAAAAGCCCGATTCAAACAACCCAAGTAAGTTTTTGCTTGACTTGACATCCTTCTTAGAATTAGTACTTGAAAGTGAGTGTGAAGACAAATTGCCCAAACCAACCTTTTTGTCATTACCTTGAGAAAAACATGGAATTTCACCGAGTTCGTGTTTATTACCGTTCGCATCATGATTGTTGTGGTACACAACAAACGAACCGGGCATTGACTGGGCACTGCCAGGACCAGTGCTGCTACTGACATATCCATTCGTCATCATGCGACGTCTACGTTCGATTCGACTATCTACTGGATACGTTTCCTGTGATCGTGGACTGTCTGTACCATTCCTGCCTTCAATCTGACCACGATGACACTGATCGGTAATTTGGTTTCGCAGAATAGCGGTACTCAACTCATTATCCTGCACGATCTGAAGATGACCGTACGAAGTAACGGGTTGATCGTCTTGTGGGCGATGATTTAGGTGTTCTTGAACTGAGTTCCGTCGGTGCGATGTCGTCGGAAGTTTTGGCCTCGACGGTGGCAAAGGAATCCGGCGAGTTTCACGCGGATGACGAGAGGGTGTTGGTCTTGATGCCGCTGCGACTTCGTAGGCATCCCAAATCCGAGATCCTTGCGACGTTGTAGCAGACCTTGACGTCGAAGCAACAGTTGCTTCTTGGTAACGTGTTGCGCTAGTTGGCGCATGTGCATGATTTAGTGTCGGCATTGAAGCTGAAGCAGAAACAGCAGCAGCAGCTTCAACGCTCTGTTCGGGTGCCGGTTTTTGGAAAACAAATGGGTTGCCTTCATCTCGGGCTTCTTGGAACGGGGTCATCTTAGGCTGTGATCCCATTGTACCTGCTTCTTTTGCACTTGGTTTCTTGGGGGCTTCTGGTAATTCTGCCATTGGAGGTGCCTTCTTGGAAGATAAAAGCTGTTGCGTATTTAGATTCGACACGGACGTTTGTCGTAGCAAATCTTCAATGCGTAACGACTCATCCATCATTGGAATAGCATCGTCGACGGCGGTTCCAGTTCCAGCTGTGTCGTTTTTGTATTCATCATCTCTGTCGCACTTTTTGTTGGACTCATCATCATCGCTGTCTAGTGTTCGATGGCAATGATTCGATCCGAAAAGTGGAAGAGACGATGCAGAGCAGTCTCGACAGTGATGAGGAGACAAGGCCGAAGCCGACGAGGAAGGACCGTGACTGTTGGCTTTCTTGGGCATGCGTGTGCTGCTACTCAGGCTGCACTTCCTTGAAGTTCGTGCAGACGGGAGAGTCATAATAGAGGCCCGTGGTGCCTCATTCCTGTGGACAAAGGACTGAACCGACGATCCCTAAAGCGTTTTGTGTCGGATTCAGTTGAGAGAGTGAGAAAAGCAGCAAAATTGTGAGATTCAGCGATCATATTCGACACAGGTACACCAACAAATAATAAAAACCACAATTTAGATACCCATTCTTGTATAAAGGAAGAATCGACGGCCAAGGTGGCCGAACTTCCAAAACTGCCAACGTACGACCGTCCTGCGGCATCACTTTGTGTGCAAGAAGCATTCAGGGAATCATCCATGTTTCGAGCAGTGGTGGTGGTCGACCTCGTAATACCGGCCGTGGATTCGGTCTGGCTCGTATGACCTGTTTCATCCTTGAGGAGGATGGAATAGGGCATCAACGCTGGAACACTGTCAACCATAGTGTTATTATTGTTCTCGTTCTCGTTATATTTGTTTCCAATTCGCCCTAGTGCGCTCTTCGCAAAATCAGCCTGATTCCGACTGCTGGTGACGGTGACAGTGACGCTGCTGCTGAGCACAGTGCTACCTGGGAACATGGATTGAGTTGAGTCCTTTCCCAGGACGATGCTAGCGTAGCTGCTTTCACTCTCATCTTCCATCCTCGTGGTTTTCCTGTGCAGCTTGCTCCCTTGACTGAGATCTGGATAGAGACCTCTCGATTTCCGTAGTTTCAAGGCATCTTCATTCAACTGTTCCTTAAAGGGAAAGCTGAGACGACGTCGAAGTTCGTGTGGTTCTTCTTCTTCTTCCTCCTCCTCCTGATCATCATCATTGTTCACGGCTTGCAATCTGTCAAAGGTTCTGTCATTGAAACTTCGGCACTTGAAATCGTGCTTCAACGAATGGGCTTCTTCTGGGGTTTTGTAGTTCAGGGGATTGTATTTTGTGTTAGTGCAGTGCACGGTTAGAGAAAAAGAATTAGCAGCAGCAGCAGCAAGCATTATCATCATCAGCAGCAGCAGCAGCATTATCAGCAGCGGAACAGCTGCTGAGGTCAAAAAATACTCTTTGCCGTCGGGCACTTACCACCATGGTCATTTTCGCTTTGCAGATTTAAATGCTCCATGATCATTCTCTCCTGAACCGCACTCAGGCTTTTCCTTTGTCCTTTCAGCTGCAACGATAACTGTGGTGATGATGACAACCGCTGCAGGAAAGAGGATGGCATAATCTGGGATAATGTGAGTTCTTCAGCCCTCCCTTATTCGTTTACTAGTTGTAAGAAGATGTAGTGCGCAGTACTGTTTCCTCCTGAAATGGAGGCTACACCTACCACAACTAGTTTTTCCTTGCTACTGCTTCCTCTCTAGTCGTTATTTTAGACCGCCATGCTTTATGAGCTCGTGCTGGTTCTTCAGTGCTAGCTTTGTTGTTTGGGCTTGACTATCACTTATCTCGCGAAATATGCAGTTTGTATTTTGGTCTACTTTTTTTCCCTCTCTCCTTCTCTCTCAATGAAGGAAACAGTTCCATTCGAAGCATTTAATATTCCTCGTCCACTACCGTACGCACTTGTACCAGGGTAGCTGTGAGCGGTTATTACTCTTACGGTTACTACACAACAATGAACATAGACTCTGTTATACTGGTACTATGAGTAGTAGTAGTCTAGCTAGTACCTGGTACTCCGAGTAGTAGACTAGCTACCGCAATATTCACTTTCAAGAACTTCAAGCGAGAAAAAAAGGAAACAAAAGGATCCTTTCAGTACCAGTACTTCTAATACTCGGAGTTAAGATATGACTACCGATATGAGACGTCTCGTAAGATTCGCACGAATGAGAATCAGCCATTATGATTACATGCTAATTGGTACTGGGTACCTACTATAGTACCAGGTATCTTGTCAACAGTACCTGGTAATGCAATTCCCCTCAATAATCGTTATTACTGAGCCAAGTCATAGGGATAGTTGCCAGAGTTAAATAAAAAAGTCATCCAGCAAAATTCGAGTCTTTCTTGGGTCTTGAAGACCGACACAGTGGTCAGACAATATATGGAACTTCTTTGCAATTGTGGCAACTTTTCCAATGGTTGCTTAGGTTATACCTGGTACCTATATCGGCTTACTCGGAGAAGTCACTACAATGACCATTTTGGGATAGTACGGTAGGTACTGTAGTACCAAATTCCTGGTGGTAGTCAAAACTATGATCGGGATGAGGCCGCGATTCAATGTACCACCACACGCTTCTGACACTACTGTTCTTCACAAACATCTTCTGTAGCACCTGGTACCTGGTACCAGGTACTAGTAGTAGTAGCTAGAGCTAAAGTTGGTACTGGTAGATACCGTACCGCTATTTGTTTTGTGTTGTTGTGTGGCCATTGAGACCATGAACACCAGGGGCATCCTCATTTTTTAGAGGTGACTACCATTTTATGGTACTACTCGACTAGTAATTTAGTCACTAAAATAGTAATACTGTTTTTACCGCATGTTTCTGCTACCTATTTGTAAAAATAATTATTGAACAGGTGATGTATCCCGGGACATACAACACGTCTAGTGCCAGTACTACTATTATTAGTACCTGGTAATAGACTACTTATGGTACTACCACAGTGCTTTTCATTCTTTCACTGCTAACGCATTCTGAAATCAAGCAATGGTTCAGGTATGCTTGACAGCACCTTTTGTAAATTACTTTTACTATTAGTACGTACCTGGTACCAGTACTAAAACCAAGTACTCGTACTACCAGCTACTACTAGCTAGTCATTGGAAGTACTTTGAGGATTCAAGAAGCCGAAACACACATTGTACACACAAACTAAAGTCTATGGTAGACTAGTTGTTAACTGTTGGTCCCTCGGCATCTCAGCTTTTACGATTACTGAAGATGCTTGCTCTTTTTTTGTTTTTTGGGAGGTCTTGCATGAAACATAGTGGCGACTCTATTTTGAACGAAACACATACTACTACCCTGCACACTACCTGGTACTCCTAGAGCATGCTAAGTCTTGACGAGAAGCAAAAAGACCAAGATGATGTTTTTAGCATCACGAAGGAAATCTTCTTCGAGGATCTGTCTACCACTACGCACGGGAGGAAATAATGCAGATCTAGCTAAACTGGCTCAACCTACGAAGGCAGTAGTGCTACAGTATCTACAAGTGGTGGTGGTAATAGTAGTAGTACTACTCGTAGTAGTACTACTACTACTAGTGGTACTACTACTAGTAGTACCAATAGTGGTACCAATAGTAGTGCCAATAGGAGTACCAATAGTAGAGAAGTAAACAGAGGTAGTGTGGATTCCAATGATACCTAATAGGGGAAAGCAGGATAGTTCATATAATATATAAAAATGGAACAGTTCTTCACAAGAAGAACGAGTCTGCGTATGCCAACAATTTTCCTGTCATGTTTTTCAAGCGGATGGAGGGATGCATCCTTCGAGAGGGTACGGTATATGATGGGAACCGCCAACAACATCATTTCTGCAGAATACATCTGCGCGAATGTTGTTGAAGAATCAGAGCAATATTGCTGCTTGAACAGTTAATTGTGTATTGTTGTAACGTCCAAAGATAATCATGGTAGTGACACAAAGCCTACCAGGGAGGGGGTACCATGGTTATTTCTGGTTGTACTTCGGAAACAGTACCTGTTACCAGCTATGGTGGTAGCTAGTAGTACCAGGTACTACAGTAATTACTGGTAGTCGCGATTGAGTGGGAATGAGAAAGAAGCGGAATTAACGAACCAGATCTGCGATTCAATCTAGCATTCGTATAATACCTGGTAGTAAATACTCGGAGTACTTTTAAGAATCTAAGCAATTCTATTACAAGTACGGTACCGTACCCTGGTAAAGTTGAAACTCTACTACTAGTACGTAGACTACAGTGTACCACTCCTGTGGCACCTAAGAAAAATCGTGTTTACACAATATCATTTTTTTATGAAAAAACTGATAGCAATGACGCAGTTGCTATTGTTCTATTTTCTACTGTCCACAGATACATCTACTGGTATTTTAAAAAAAGAACGGTTCATGGCAGCCGCCATTAATATTATGCGTTTGTCAACCTCCTAGCGATGAATTGTAGATTTTCGAACGGCGTTTTTGTTCTCCTGTACATCGGTTGTTTGTTGTTTGTTTCTTTGTCTCTGAATGCCTGTGGTATACTATGGTTGCAATTGTTGCAGTTCCTGCCATACATCGTTTGGTATCCTCATTTCTTCATCCTTTCGAACATAATTCGTCTGACTCAATGGTTTAAAAACGAGACACAATGGTGTTGTCGTTTCCTGCTGCTGCTGCTGCTGCTGCTGCTGCTGCTGCTGCTGCTGCTGGTGGTGGTGGTGATGAGTGGAAGGAAAAAATAGTGTTATAATAATGCAACCCTTGGTAAGGGGTGCGTATCCTTTTGGGAAAATGTGCAAATGATTGTTCGTTGAATCATTTCCTGCTGTTTTGTATTCATCCGGATGAATTTCATCCTGCAGGACTTGCATAGTGTGAATTTTTTTAATATAATACGGTTCGGTAATTGAAATGATATTTTCTCGTCGTCCAACGTGAGCATAATACAGTTGTGGTGTCTTTGTTGTTGGCATTATTGCACTGCTATTGTTATTATTGTTTTTATTGCTGCTGTTGCTGTTGTTCGTATCATGATGATGATGTTGATGTTGATGTTGATGATTTGTTGTCTCTAGAATGCCATCCCACGTTCCATAATCTATATACGCCCTAGAAAAGGTGCCCTGAAAAAAACATGGTTGGTCCTGGTTCTGCGTATTCGGTAATACCACAGGATCCAAACGTCCCGCTAATTCTCCTTGATGATAGGGGAATTTCAAGTAGATAAATGCTGACGACGAATTGGACGTAGTAGGAGAAGTATTAGGAGGAGAAGTAGTCGTAGTAGGAGTAGGAGTAGTAGGAATGATTTCCAAAAGACCCTCCATATCGTGTTCTTTCACAATTTGCAAAATGCCATCACCTGCAATGCGTTGCAGAATAAATCGTTGCGGTTGCTGTGACTGTTCCTGTTCCTGTTTCTCCAATACAGTTGTGGGAAGGAAGGACTTTAAAGCTCGCAAGGAAAGTCTCCCATCGTCCGTCACGTACGGTAAACCATTGCCTTCATGAAGAAGGATATCTTGTTCTTTTAGTAAAGGTGCCATCTTGCAACGTTTATTACTACGAGTAGTACTTTTATTATTCGTACTGTGATTTTCCTCCTCTTCCTTCTGATATTTCTTGCAATTGCTATTAATATTGCTGTTGCTGTTGTCGTTACTGCTCGAGCAGCAGGAGACGACGACGACGGAGGAGCAGGAGGAGGTTGCTGTTGATTTTCGCTTCGTAGTATTTGTATGGTCCGGTTGTAGAGGTAGAGGTAGAGGTAGACCCCCATCAATAGTAGCAGCAACGGTTGCTGCTGCTGCTGCTGTTTTGAAAAAAGAATGGTTTGTTTCGTCGTATTTTTTATCCATACTGGTACCTGGTATTGCACAGAGCAGAAAGCTAAATTATTCATAGTATCATATAACAGAGTGAATCCTCATTACAATAATGATGTACAGTACCTGGTAATAATGATATTATTGTGAAGTTGAATGCTCTAGCTGCAGTTTGCGTACCAGATACCTACTGCTACTCCTTCTATCTAGCTACTAGTAGAGAGTATTACTATTGAATTGAAGAAGAAAAAATACTAAAGAGAACGGTTGTTTTCTCTCTACTAGCTAGACTACTACTACTAGTAGTCTTGCTTCGGGCTAAAATAATGCTACTCCAGTAGCTAGCAGTAGTGTGCGACCTGCAGTCCAACAAACTTCGGAATTTCATTGATCAACTGTGCAATCGATTGCGTAATTACTAGGAGTACTACTACTAGTAGTAGTGTACCGTAATAATACTACTTACTTAGTAATCATCATAAAATTTCGATTGCGTCAATATGGCAAAAAGGAGAGCGTCGATGATGTTTAGTGTTCCTTGAATGTCGAAAAAAATGGATTGTGTCAGAAGTATGATGTCATTGACCCAATGAAAGTACAAGAGTTATTAAAGTAATGGCCCAAAATAGTATCAGAATCCCAAACTTTCTGCGTAGACAAGCAAGGCAGCTGTTTCTCTTTAAAAGCTCGCAAATAAGAAGTAGCTACTGACTACTCCTACTCTAGCTAGTAGTAAGTAGAGTACTACTTGTAGTAGTTAGTAGAGTAGTACTGTAGTGGTAGGTTAGCTAAAGTACTGTTGGTGGTATTACTCGAGTACCAGTACTACTACTGCTAGCTACGTAGTAGCTAGTAGTAGCTTTAGTAGCCGCAGCAAGTAGTCTGATTTTAAGACAAGAAAAACCAAAAAACACATTGGCTTTTTCTCTGGGATCGCATTCGCAAAATTTTTTTTTGCTTCCTCATTACTCATCATAAATCATTCATCTTGACCAGAGTGAATCATCTATCTCTTCCCATCAATCAATAACTTTGTGCAATTTGTTCATACTATAAAAGCACAAAACCCTGCATCATTCGTAACATGACTACTCATACTGCTGGCAGCAGCAGCAGCAGCAGCAACAACAGCAACAGCAGCAGCAAGAATAACAACCATACAAGTAGTTTCCGACGCCGCCGCCGCTGCTCCCGCCACCTTTCGTGTATGACAACAACAACTACTTCTACTGCTACCACTGCTGTATGCTGGTTATTATTGTGTATACTATGTGCGGCCAATTCCTTTTCCAGTGGTAGTAGTGTACAAGTACAAGCCTTTGCTCCTTCTACTGGCCCTAGTAGCACTCATCATCATCACAGGAATAACAAGAGACGAACAGCGGCACTCGATATTTCGACACTGTCTCCTCCACCACCTTTTTCTTCCTCTTCTGTGTTGGTAGATTCTTTCATATGGACTACTGCTACTGCTACTACTACTACTACTGCACCCAGCACGCCTAGTACTGATGTTGCTGTGACACAAAAGCACAAACAAAACAAGGCATTTGCATCACCATTGGCTGTTCCTCCACTGCCATTAGCAACGGATGCACAATCATCTACTACTACCACCACTACCACTGCTACAGCTACCACTACCACTACCACTGCTGCATCTGCTGCATCGTCTGCTACAGCCACATTACCGATCAGCGAGGAAGAAATACAACGTCGGAAGGAAGAGTGGATGAATCGGTACACCTCTGTGGAAGCCCTACGAGAACATTTTGGTACCAATGAGAACAAATTGTGGGGTGACTTGCAGGCCAGTACAGCTCGACGATTGTACAAGACACTGCTTCCAGCGGCTCTGTTGGATTTGTCGCAATTGGGTATTTACGAATTGACACCACAAGAATTGGCACCGCTGGCCTACCAGGCACGGGTGGCGGCCAAACTATATGCCAGAGAACGATGCACGGTGCCGGCTAGAATTGCTGCCACACTGTTTGATGGATTTCGACAATATGTACGGTACGGAACCTTTCGAACATCCGGTATGACGTACGATCAAATATGGCAAAAGTATTCCGAACAAGTACTGGCACGGGAAGTACGACATCACCACCGCCACCACCACCACCACCAAAAAGCAACAGCAACATTAACAGCAACAACTGCGAGATACGACAGCAACGAAGAAGAACACGTTGATGTGTGTCTCAAAATTTTAGAACGATCGTGTGTGTCCAACAGTCACATTGATGAACTGGTACTGACGTCCGATAATGAAGGACGACGACGAACGGACGATCATACAAAGCAACGACAACGACAACAACAACAGGAAGAATTATTATTAGAACGCATTCATAACAAACTCGAACAAGACATGTACAAATTGTTGTTACCAACGAGTTCACATACCACAACCACCACAGCGACAACCACAACACCTGCAGTGCATCATCATGCATTCAAAACAACAACAACAAGGAGAGGACCATGGTCCAAGCGAAATCATGTACGATTGATACAATTGCTTGTCAAACAACGCAGAATGGAACAACGAAGACAAGAATTACGTATCAAGCAGCAGCAGCAGCAGCAGCAGCAACAGCAACAACAACAATATGACGAGGCGGATTTATGAATCCTTGAATTCTTTTTTTTACAATGATTCTTGTTGTTGTTGTTGTTGCTGTTATTGCAACAAAAGATATCTATTCCGGACGAGCCTACCAGCTTAAGTACGGTACGGTACGGTACGGTACGGTACGGTACTACATTTCTCCGACTGTTATTTTGTAGAGTAAATAATTTAATACTACTACTGTAACAAACCAATTTTGAAAAACATACTACTACTACAAGACTACTACTAGCTAGTACCGTAGTTGTACTAGTGTTTGGCTTTTACTGTACGAGTACAACGTAAAAGAATACTATTCAGTACCGTAGCAGAGACCAAAACTAATAATAGTAGAAGAAGAAAACGAAAGCGTAAGAAAGAAAACCGCTTCTGTGGATATATCCTGTCTGAATAGCATTACAAAAAAATTCGTTCACACTGTAGTACGAAACAGCATTCGTACAAAACAACGCTGGGTCTCTGTCAAGCGTCAAAATCCGTCATCTTCCATTTGAGCACAGAGTTCGTCAAGCGTCTGCAGTATATCCGTTTGCGTTTTGGTCATTTTGTCTAATCGCTTTTGAACGCGAACAATGCGCTGTTGGCTGGTTCGATCCTTTCGTTTCGTCGTCGTCCTGTTGCCACTGGCATTGTCGTTGCCAGTGCTGGAACCACTACTGTGGTTCTTGTTGCTACTGATACTATTACTGCTACTGCTGCCATGTTTCCTCCTTCGTTCTTCCACATCTCCAATGGCCAATGTTGTGGCAATGATCGTGGCGGTTGGTGAAGTTATACTTTTCGTCACGTACGATGGATCCATCGGATATTCTTGATCATCATCATCTACTATTCTTTCATTCTCGTTCTCTGTGATGTCGCCCTCTAATGGTGACCACCCTGATGGTGATGACGATGGTGGTCGTACCACTTGGCACTGCTTCATTCGTGTCCCAGGTGAGCAGGAAGAGGTTGTTGTTGTCGTTGTTGTCCGCGGATGGATAGATCGAGGTGACGACGATGTTTGACGCTGCTGCCTTGTCGATTCCGATTTTGTGCACGATCCTGGACTTGGACTGTTGCGTGGATCCCAATCACTCCATGATCCGGTGCGACCCACGCTTTGCCGTAATGGATTCTTTTCGTGAAAAACTTGACTTCTCAAAAAGGGATTCCCGGCATGATGCTGTGGCTGTTTTTGTTGATTGCAATGCCCATGTTGTTGATCCCTTGCATCACTGTCTTTCTGTTGAGCCACGAGTCCTGACTCGAGGACGTTGCGTTTCCCTTGTTGTTTTCTTTTTTTCTTTGTTTTTTTTCTTGGTCCTGCCTTTTTCTGAGCCGCCCGTTTCATTTCCTTTCGTATTTGTTCTTCGGCTACCAGAAAGGAATCACAAATGACAGCAACGACCAAACTGTACAGGATAAAGGACGAAACCGTCAAAAAGGACGAAAAAATAAAGAACGCCGGTGCACTTTCGGCGCCAATGGTCCGAGTAATGTCACCCCAATTTTCCAGTGTAACAAACTGGAACAGCGTAAAGAGCGAATAATCGAGCCGTCCAAAGTAATTGGCGTCCGGTGTGATGCCCCGTGCGTAGTAGTCCTTGAAGAGCGTCGTGCACATGACAGCGTAAATGTAAATGATGAGACAAAAGAGAGTAATGATGGAAAAAATTCGTGGCATAACGTGCAGGACTGCCATGACCAATGATTTTAGAATGGGGATCCGTATCACCAGTCGAAAGGCTCGAAAGACCCGAAAGGATCGAAAGACCTGTACTCCCTCCAATGCCCAACTGGACGTAATGGTGATAAAATCGAATACCAGCCACCCGTCAAAGAATAACTGGTAACCCCAGTATCCGATCTGTAACACCAGTTCGATGGTAAAAATGATCAAGAATATCTGATCGACCAGATCAAAGACCCGTTTGATTTGTGGATTTTGATCGACAAAATCGTACGTACCCAATCCCATTGCAATGGCATTTAGTACAATGAGTAAAATCATGGATAATTGGAACGTATCATTGTTAACAATCACTCCACAAAAGGATCGTATCCGATTGATACCATGTGGCATGTACTTTTCAAACCATTTGGGAGGACTGTTGTTGTTATCATTATTATTGTCGCTGTTTTGAGTATCGCTGTTGTTGTCATCATCATCATCATCATCATCATCATCATCATCATCATCATCAATATCTTCTTGTACCACTTCTACAGATGATCGCTGTTGTGATTGTTGTGATTGTTGATGTTGTTGTCTATCTGATTGAACAATCATACGAACTTGAAACTTTGATGATTGACTAACTTCACTGCCATCCATACAATCATTGCTGCTTCTGTTATGTTCTGGACGGCTATTTACATTTACATTTACATTTTCATTTACATCATTGTCTGGATCATCATTGTTGTTGTTGTTGTTGTTGTTTTTGTTGTCAGGATGGTATAATTGCATTTTGTTTTGTTTTTGTCGTCGTCTGGCTCGTGGATTTTGGTTTTGAAATTGGACGACTCGTTTGGTGTTTGTGATAGAATTGACAGTACCTGCTGGAGCAGCAGCAGCAGCAGCAGCAGCAGCAGCAGCAGCAGCAGTCGTAGTGGACGCAGTATTGGAATTTTGTTGATGTCTATTGGAAGGATCTCTTGTAGTAGTATTTGTAGTAGTATTGCCATTACCATCGTCTTCTTCACCAGAAGAAAAAGAAGAAGAAGATTTGATGGCAAATTTGAAAAATCCATCAATCATATTGGTTACTGTCACTCGCATACTACTATTATTGTTGTTGTTGTTGTTGTTGTTGTTGTTGTTGTCAGCTTCTTGTGTCTCACGCTGTGTTAAAGGACCAGCAACTGCAGCAGCGGCGGCAGCGGCAGCAGCAGGGAATTGTTGTGATTCTTGTTGTTGGTCTGACATGATGATGATATATGTTAAGTGTTGTCTAGAATGGTATTCTTTTCTCCATTTCCCAACCAAGATGAATGCTGCGTTTATGCACTAATAGTAGACTAGTAGTGTCTATTATAATATGTGTCTCTGTGTGCTTTGTTTTTTGCAACGGCTGCAGCTGACCAACTGTAGTATTAACTATTAATAATAATGATAATAAGGGAGAACAGGAAAAACAACCGTGCTTTTCTTGTCCGTCCTTTTCCTCCCCCACAAAAATGTATATTTTGATGTACAGTATGTAGAATGATATGTATGGACCTGTCTTTACGAATTACGTATTGTATAATTTGCTTGTATGTTGTACAATGGGTAAGGCTTCGTTGTTGTGTTTTCTTGTTGTCTTCCGAGACGTACCAGTACAGAAATACTACCGGTACTACTCTAGCTAGTAGCTCTCTAGTAGTAGTACCAGGTAGTAGTTAGTTCGCTAGTAGTAATGGACAGTAGTACCGGTAGTCTACTACTACTACTGTAGCTAGTAGAGCTAGCTAGTAGTAGTAGTGTTAACTAGCTAGCTCCTCCTAGAGCTACAACTACTACTACTAGCTACTAGTAGCTACTAGTAGACCTACTTCTTGCTACTGTTGGTATTCTACTAGCTAGCTACCAGTGGTACCAGAAGAGTACTATGGTACTACTACTACTACTAGCACCGTGCAACGACCTCGGTTGGAAGATTCCTTTGGTGCGAGACCGTCTCTCTAATTAATCTCAACGGCCAGACAGTAAAAGTGTACAAAAAGGGTGTCATAGTCGTAAAATTCGGTGTGACTTGTGCAGCAGCACGAGTGGCAGCAGAAAATTAGTAGGGTCTAGCAACCCTTCTTCTACTACTGGTAGCTACTGGTAGCAACTAGTACTCCACTGCTAGGATCAGAACGGAGCTGTTTCTCCAAATTAAACAGTAGAGCTGTCCCTCTTACTTCTCTATCCAAACAACAGAAACACAGACACAGACACAGACACACATCCACATCTACTAGTTTATGCTACAAGAGGAGGGCAGGGCAGTATGAGGGAGAACGCAGGTGTTGCTACTGCAGCAATAGCAATAGCAATAGCAATAGCAACAGCAACAGCAACAGCAACAGCAACAGCAACAGCAACAGCGACAGCAACAGCAACAGCAACAGCAATAGCAGCAGCAATAGCAGCAGCAATAGCAACAACAGCAGCAGCAGCAACAACAACAATAGAAGACGAAGAAACAGGAATGGGGGATTCGTCTTCTGTGTTTTCATTTGATGAAACAGTTCGACAAGGTTTATCATCTTTGGTGACTCATAAAAACGGAACTGAAGTCATTGCAAGAGTTACGGAAATACTGCAACAGATGCAAATACGAATCATAGAAACGGTTGTACCAATATTGCAACATGTATGGAACGATTGGAAGAAGGAACGAATACAGGAATGGGAAACTTACAAACATCAGTACCATGGCTCGTTGTTTCAACTGCTAACGACATTCCTTTTGTGGTTTATGATTGTCTTTCATTTGGAACTGATACGTCTTTATTGGCACATTTTTGTACAAAAAGGAGGACTGGTAGATCGATGGAGATTTCAAATCAATCACAGATACAACCGTTGGAGGTACCGGAAACCAATTGCTTCAAAAACAAATGAAAACAAACGAACTGTGATTCAAATTCAACAACAACCAACAGACACTACAATCACCAATATATGTTCCAAACAAGACCACCAGGAGGAGAAACAGCATGCTCTGGTAGGGTCACCTACAACCACTGCCTCCACAGTAGAAGCCAAGTCTTCTGTTACCAGACCTCCTTCTCAATCTCCCTTTTTATCGTCTTCTACGGGCGTCATCAACAACAAGAACAAGAACAGTGACAAATTAGTCAGTCACAACAGCAGCAGCAGTCACAGCCAAGGCATTTTGAGTTATTCTTCTAAAACAGGAAGAGAATCACTTTCCGTACAATTTCTTTTAGACGACAGTGACAGCAGTGTTGTGGCGGATGACAAAAATCAGAAAAACGGAAGTAGTAGCAAATCAGAAGAAGAAGAAATGCGCAATGTTAGCAATGCTATGCCACGAGAACAGCAGCAGCAACAACAACAACAACAACAACAACAAGTCGAGTTGGATACTCGTAAAATCAAATTTGGTACAACTCCATCAAAGGATAATCTCCTGGATTCTGACAACAGTAGTAGCAGCAGCAGCAGCGACGGCAGTAGTATTCGTAGTAGAGACCAAGACATCTCGGATCATATTATCAACAACAACAATAAAAAGAGCAAAGCAGAGGATGTAGAACATGATGACAACGTGTCATTTCAAACTCCAATGACAGCCAAGAACAACAAAGATAACAACAACAACAATTCTCATCATTCCACAACCAATGGTTCATTGTCGGATTTCAAATGCAAACTCACTATCGAAGAAGAAGAAGAACCACAGCAGCAGCAACAAAAACAAGAGCAGGCACCATTCATAGCACCACCATCGCCGCCGGCATTCTCCTTTTCGTCCGCTACCATGAATTCTTCTTCTTTGGGTAGCAGTAATAGTATTCATAGCAGTACCAACAATACGAGCAAAGACAACAGCAGTGCTGCCAACAACAGGAAAACAACAGCAACAATGCCTGCAACCAGCTCCCGGCCAAGTGCCAATGTCCAACACATACAAATGTCACAGTTGAATCAAACCCGTCGAAGACTTTCGAATCCATTCTTACGAATGCACCAACAACAACAAGCAGCAGAGATGGCATCAGAGGGTGGTAAAAAAGCGATTCCAGTACCTCCTCCTTTTGGTCGATCACGAAGTGGTACGGGTGCTAGCAGTGGTGGTGGACGTTACCCTCGAGCACGTTCGGGGAATAATGCTGTGGCTGCTAGTATTGGCACTGGTGGTGGTGGTGGTGGTGGTAGTAGTAGTAGTAGTCCTAAACTATCATCAGCGTCAAAATTGTACATGCAACGTCAACCTGTTCAGAAAGTATCCAGTGGAGAACGATCGTTATCGTCCAAACAACAACAAAGACGAGGACGAGGACGTCACGACAGTAATAACAGCAGCAGCAGCAGCAAACGAAAAGCAGAAATAGCTATTACAGCTACTATGAAACGGGAATTATCGCGAAAGGAATTGGGATACGAATGAATGAATAAAAACTAGTTGTATTAGATATGTTTCTCAGAGAGAGTACTATAGCTTGAGAGAAACGGTAATTTGTCCTTGTTATTATAATACTATTATTATCAAAAGCAAAGGAAGAAAGAAAAAGCAATTTATTTTTGGAAGAACAAAACTTGGCAATGAAGCAAGGAAGAAAAGTATTTTTGGGAACTACCTTAGACGAATTGTCCAGTTGTCTACTACGATCACGTCATGCAAGCTTTGAACTAGCAAGTAATGCTCTTCGAAATTTCAAAGAAAGAACAAGATTATAACAGTGTTCAATATCATTCCTAACACAAGCTACTGGACTATTATTCCTATTGTGTACTAGAGTAATTTTTTTGGTTCACAACTACTACTGTAGTACTACCGTAGCTAGCAGCTACTGAAGGAGAGTAGATTACCGTACTCTCTACCAGTACTACCAGCTAGGTACCATAATATTATTATCATTATATTATTATTCGCCAACCACTCTAGCCAGTGGGTGGCCTATCAAAGTTTTATTTGTGTGGTACTGATAAATATTTAGCTTACTATTTTAGAAGTAGGGTACTAAAAATTTGTATAGTCTTATCTTAAGTTGGGACC
>Ga0210025_1002436_pt1 | contig 18157 bp, 16 predicted proteins | sample CryGeyme20150102_FD_183989 | JGI IMG/M metagenome (GOLD analysis project Ga0210025, IMG submission 183989) | Groundwater microbial communities from Crystal Geyser aquifers in Utah, USA - Crystal Geyser metaG 2015-0102 (SPAdes) (version 2) | ecosystem: Environmental > Aquatic > Deep subsurface >...
CATTGCTATTCCGGTCTTCCGCAGCACCGCATTCCACTTTGCCACATTCGGAGACCCGCGTGTTTCTTCGGCGCGATTTGCGGCATGGAGCCGATTACTACGCTAACCAATCATTCAACACGGACTGGCGCGATAAAGCCGCGCCAGCCGGTTAATTCAAACGTTAGATTTGCTCAGTACAGCGCGCCGCACGATAAATCCTTTATGTGATAACTAAAGCGCTGTAGAATCGACGCATTACACCCAATAAACATAACATTATGTCACTGTATTCCATAGAAATTTGCGCAGGAGCGGGTGGGCAGGCTATTGGCCTTGAACAAGCGGGCTTTGAACATGCCAGCCTTGTTGAAATCGAGGCTCCTGCATGTCAGACACTTAGAATCAATAGACCGCACTGGAACGTAGTAGAAGGCGATATTCGTCACTACTCTGCGGATAAATGGAACGGCATCGAGCTTTTGGCCGGCGGTGTGCCTTGCCCACCTTTTTCAAAGGCGGGCAAGCAACTTGGTAACGATGATGAGCGCGACCTTTTCCCTGAGGCACTCAGATTGGTGTCTGAGTGCAAACCCCAAGCTGTGATGCTTGAAAATGTACGCGGCTTGCTTGATTCCGTGTTTGATGAGTACCGCGCAAAACTAATCGCCGACTTAAAAAAACTTGGCTATGTCGCCGAATGGCGGCTGTTAAACGCAAGTGATTTTGGCGTTCCTCAATTGCGCCCACGAGTTGTTTTTGTGGCGCTAAAGAAAAATGCCGCAGAATATTTCAATTGGCCGTCCGCACTTGTCGCACCTCCGCCAACGGTCGGTGAGGCGCTTTTTGATCTCATCGCTGCAAACGGCTGGCGCGGGGCAATACCGTGGCGCGAAAGAGCTTGTGATATAGCCCCTACGTTGGTTGGCGGCAGTAAAAAACATGGGGGCCCAGACCTCGGCCCAACCAGGGCAAAAAAGGCATGGGCATCAATAGGCGTGGATGGCATGGGTATCGCTGACGCCGCGCCAGAACCAGACTTTATTGGTATGCCACGCCTAACAGTTCGCATGGCCGCACGCATCCAAGGGTTTCCCGATCACTGGCAATTTAGCGGCAAAAAAACTGCCGCATACCGTCAAATTGGCAATGCATTTCCATCTCCCGTTGCCTGTGCTGTTGGCACGCAAATTCAAGCGGCATTAAATGCCGCCGCAAAGCCAAAACTTAAACGAGCATAGCAATGACAAAAGTAAAAACACAAAGAGGTGGTGCGCGCGGAAAACTCCGCGCTCACTTTTTGGCGAACATTGGCCGCGTCATGGATTCCGAGGAGTTGCGAGTCGTTGGGGACAACCAGTCCGAGTGGGCGCGCCGTGTTCGCGAGCTTCGCACAGAAGAAGGCTATTTGATCCTCACGCACAATGACCGCAGCGAATTAAAGCCCGGTCAATATCTGCTGGAAAATCCGAAACCACAACCGGCCTTCGAGCGCGCAATATCGAAAGAAACCCGCGCCTTTGTGCTCGACCGCAACGGCTTTACTTGCCAAATGTGTGGCGCAGTTGCTGGCGAACCCCACCCGTATGACACCACAAGAAAAACCAGGCTCCACCTTGGTCACGTCATTGATAAGAGCATGGGTGGCACCGATGACCCATCAAATCTTCGTGCAATTTGCTCCGTGTGTAATGAAGGCGCATCAAATGCAACTCTGACACGCCCCGATTTACAAAAACTTTTAATTCAAGTTCGCCGCGCCACCGCACATGATCAGCTTGAGGTTTTGCTGTGGCTTATCAAGAAATTCCCAAAGCAGACGGCTGAGCAAATAAAACCGCAAATCTAACCCTACGCTCAAGCGGGACTGCGCAAAAGCGCGCAGCCCCTTAGCTCCACGTTAGAACCCAGGAACCGACATGTACATTCCAGAGTATTTCAAGGAAACAAATTCGGAACGTATCTCGGCGCTCATCGAGGGCAATTCCTTTGGAATGCTGGTCACGGCTCCTGATGGCGTGCCTTTCGTTAGTCACTTGCCCTTTATCTTTGACCACGCCGCAGGTTCCAAAGGCAAGCTGCTCTGCCACATGGCGCGGGCAAATCCGCAATGGCAGCACCTTTCATCGTGCAGTGAGGTTCTGGCTGTATTTCAAGGGCCACATGCTTATGTTTCCCCTTCGTGGTATTCATCGCCTGGCGTTCCAACGTGGAATTACGCGGTGGTTCACCTACGTGGGAAACCCCGGCTCATTGAAGGCGAGTCCGAGCTTGAAGCCTTGGTTGAACGACTAACCCATGTTTATGAATCTCACATGCCAAGCCCGTGGAAACCAAACCTTGCAGGTGAACGGCGCACAAAACTTCTCAACATGATTGTGGGCTTTGAAATTGAAATCACAGACATTCAGGCAAAGTTCAAACTCAGTCAAAACCGCCCGCCTGAAGACCAACAGAGCGTAGTTGAGAAGCTGGGTCAATCAAGCAATCAAACTGAGGTCGCAATGGCAAAGCTCATGTCTGGGGTTCTCCATGCTGAGTTCTAACACTGCGGTCAAGCGGGACTGGCTTACAGCGGGCTTCACCCGCTTCCAGCCAGCCCCTTACCTTGGACGTTAGATTTTCCCGGAATTTTTAGACATGGCCAATAACTCCCTCATCGTTGTCAATCCAAACAGTGAACGTAAGCGCTCCACGAACCCCACGCTATTCAGCGCACCATTTCGATGGTTAAATCCACCGCATGCAAATTCCATGGCAAAAGGGCTTCAATTTCTTCGACCGTTCGGGCGGCGGGCAATTCGCGCATGACGCGACGCAGCCAGGCGTAGGGGTCGAGTCCATTGGCCTTGGCGGTTTCGACCATCGAGTAAATGATCGCGCTGGCGTTAGCGCCGGCTGGTGTATCACTGAACAGCCAACCTTTACGTCCGACCACGAACGGGCGAATCGCATTCTCGCAGCGGTTGTTGTCGATAGGGAGATCACCTGCCTCCGTGTAACGCGTCAGTTTGCCCCAGTAGTTGTGCATATACGACAAGGCTTTGCCCAGCGCACTGCCTGGCACCACGGCAGGCAGCGTTTTATCCAGCCACCCACGCAGCTCAGCCAAGATCGGCAGGCTCACCGACTGGCGCGCAACATGACGTGCTTCGACGCTCGCCTCTTTGTGCTTTCGCTCGACACCATACAGCCGTCCAATCAGCGCCACCGCTTCATCGGCCAGCCCCTTTTTCCCCTTGGGTTGCATGCGCATCGCCTCGACAAACTTGCGGCGCACGTGTGCCCAGCACACCAGATGTTCGATACCCTCCGTTCTGGCGAGCGCGTTATACCCCTCATACCCATCAGTCATCAAATAGCCTTGATAGCCCTGCAACAGACGCGTCGGCACCGCGCCGCCGCGACTGGGGTCATAGTCGTAAATCACCACCGGCTTATCGGGTGGACCGCCCACGCCCACCCACATATAGCTGTTGGAGATCGGGGCTTTGTCTTTTTCCTTCAGTACCTGTACTACGGTTTCATCCATATGGATGAATCGCCCGTCAAACAAGGTGTCGCGCATCACATTGAACAGCGGTTGCAAGACTTTTTCAGCCGAACCGATCACCCAGCGCGCCAACGTCTGCACCGGCACTGGCGCGCCGTGACGCGCCAGCACCTTGTTGAAACGGGTCAGCGGCAGGCCGTCGGCATACTTGACCGTCAACAGCATGGCCAGAAAGTCGGCGCTGGCGTTGCTTTTGGGCAGTGGCTGTGCGGGCAATGCCGCCGTGACCGGCGGACACTCGCTGACCGGGCAGCCGTAGGTGTAGCGGACATGTTGCAGCACGCGGATTTGCATCGGCACGATGTCGAGTTGTTCGCTGACTTGCTGCCCCATCTTTACCATCGGTGTGCCGCAGGGACAGGTACGTTCGGCTTCCGGCACGTCGTGGATAATCACGACACGGGGCAATTCGGCGGGCAACGGGGCGCGTTTGCCGCGCTTCTTGGCGGCGGGCTGGTGGGTGGGTGGTGTTGTCGGTGCGACCGGAAGCGCGGCCATATCATCCGTCCCGGTGGTGTCGCTCGCCAGTACTTCGGCTTCATCGAACAAACGGCCTTGGCCGGATACTTGCTCGGAGCTTGAGCCGAACAAGCGATGACGGGATAGGACGAATTGCTCGATCATATGGTTGATACGGTCGCGGAATTGTCCTTCAAGCGCATTGACGGCGATCTGATGCGCAGCGCGCTGTGCATCCAGCAACAGGGTTAACGCAGCAAGATCAGCGGGGGGAGCCGACGGCAAGCTTACCGCCGGAAGAATGAGTTTAGCGGGTAAAAAAGTCTGTTTTTGAAGGTTTGAAAGCATGGTGCATTATAGCAAAAACCCTTATGAAACAGAAGCATAATTCAATGTTTTATGCGGTTTATTGGCCCATAAATCGAAGCCTTCCAGCAACCATTCAAACTGATGAATGTTGATTGTTTGAGTACTCAACTCAGTCTCGCGCAACCAGGCGAATTTCTCCGCTTCCAGGCGTTTTAGCCACAGGCAAAAACCGTTGCGATGCCAGTACAGCACCTTGATTTTAGTGTGCTGGCGGTTGATGAATACATACAGCGCGTTGCCGAACGGATTCAACCCCAGTTCCTGCTCGACCAGCACGCTCAGCCCGTTAATGGATTTACGAAAGTCGATCGGCTCCCGACACAAATACACTTGTTCGATAGAGCAGCCCGGATGCATCAACGCCTCCCGGGTGTTGCATATGCCGTGCGCCCAACAGCCGCCAGCCATTCGGGCGAGGGCAACGCCGACATCTCCAGGCGCAGACCGGACGGTAAATTCAGCGTGCAGCCAACCGGGCGCGGCGCGGCAACCTGCAACGCAACAAATTTACTCGCAGGATATGGCTTGGCAGCGCGGTCAACGGATGGGGCGATGTTACTGGTCACCGCAAGCTTGTGCCGCCAGTAATACAGCGACTTCACCGCAAGCCCGTGCTGTTTGGCATATTCACTGGCCGACACCCCTGCCAGCCGGACCGCTTCTACGTGCGCCGCCCAAAATCCCACTTTATGAATCATATTTCACCTCATCCGTAATCGAGGTGTGCATCTTGCGGAAATTAACTGCCACCAACAAGTTTGTGGTTTGTGGAGCGCTTACGATTATTCTGGATTTATTTCTTGGAATGGTTACGTGGTAAGCGCACTCACCCTATTGCTGCCCGCGCTGTTGAACGGACTCATTGTGATGAGCTTGGGAAAACATAACAGTCTGAGCATGCAAAATTACTTCTGGATTGCCGCCCCTTTGATGAGCACCGCAGAATCTATCATCACAGGCATGGTGATTTCTGGCATCGCCTTAACGTGAAACTCGCGCAGCGACGAACTGTACCCCTCTCCCTTTGGGAGAGGGGGGACGGGGGTGAGGGAACGGGCATGGAGAGTTTCATCATCAGGGGTGGTTACTTTTCCATGCCCGTTAGTCTCACCGCGCGCTATGGCGCACTTCAATCCTGATATTTATTTTGCGCAGCGACCACCGCAATAGCACTGACCATCTGCGGCTACAGCCTGATCGCTGCCAGCATCTTCTCTAGTCGTTTCACCGACACAATCATCACCTTTGAAACTCGGGTACTTCTCGGTTACCAAAACTGCGTAAATCAGGAAAATGCGCTCCATCGATGCACACTGCATCATAACCAAGAAAGGGAAAGTGCTATGCCTATACTGATCATCGCAGCTGTATATATCGTGTTTGTCCTCGTGACAAAAGTCACCTCCGATGTGTACGACAAAATCAAAGGGGACTGACAAAAACGAACGGGCGAGCGAGAACTAATTTGGGCGAGCTCGCCCATTACCCAAACAGACATACCGTCCCAAAGTAAAAACAATGACAGCAATTGCTAAGGGACAAAAATAACGGCACTCGTTTACAAGTGCCACTCAACAAATCGAAAGGAAGAACATGAGTAAGAACACAAACGCCACCGTCGCCACAAAGACCAGCTACGAAAGCAGCGTAATCACACGGGCAATGGGAAGGGCGGGTAACAATCCTCACCTGAAAGGTCACATCCATGAAATTCTGACTAAGGATTCCATGAACCTGAAAAATGTATTCAGTGGTCAGCATACCGAGCTAACCAAGAGTACAACTGCCAAAGCAGTAGACTTGGTCACAACAAAAGGGGGTAAGGTGATCAGTCGCATTCAGGTGAAAGATACGATTTCGCAAAGCGGAATTGACAAGCTTGTCCGCCAAGTGGCTGATGGCAAGTATCAATCCACAAAGTTGGTCGGCACAGAGGAAACCACCAAACTGGCGAATGCGGCTTTCGAGAAGGCTGGATTAAGCAAGCGCATGGTCAGTTCTGGCACATCATCAAACACCACTACCAGCCTTGCTCAGCGAGCAGGTGCAAGTGGCTCTGGCACATTAGGTAGCGCGGTCGGGCAGGCTGCCAAATCTGGCGGGGCAGTAGGTGCTGGAGTAGGCGCGGGAATCGAGGTGGTCAGCGGCTTGGTTGATCTGGCAAATGGCAATCGAGATGTGGGAGAAGTCACTGTTGCAGTGGCAAAGGCGGGTGCCAAAGGCTATGCCACAGGTGCATCGGCAGGCGCAGCCGCAACAGTTGGGGGTGCGTTGGCCGCAGAAGGATTGGCGGCAGTGGGCGCAGGCGCAGCGTTCACTACGGCAGCCACATTTGCTGCGCCAGTAGTGGCTGCTGTGGCAGTTGGCTACGTGGTTTCGGAAGTCTGGGATTGGCTGTTCGACTAGGTGCATTATCATTGCTCGACGAATGCCGCGCGTGTCGGGTAACTCTCGGTTACCTGATCAGAATCAAACGGTCACAATTCACTTATCGGCACATCGGGTGTCGCGACAAAAAGGAGAAACAAATGGATGCGAAAGACAACAACATAAAAACCGTCGCAAGTACAATTGGCGGTGTAACGGCAGCAGGCAGCTTGGCTGCAATCGGAACTGGCGCAGCCAGTATCGTCGCAGCACCTGCCGCAGTACCGTTGGCCGTTGTATTTGGAGCTGGGTACATCGCGGGGTGTGCGGTATCGAAAGCATGGGATTGGCTGACGGATTAGCCACACATCAGCGGTGATGTGTGCACCTTAAACATCGCCGCACTAATATTGCCGACAACGCTTGATTGATTGAAAGAGAGATGAATATGGAACGTGATGAATTGCAGGAAGCCCAACAAAAAAATCGTTTGGCGATGCGACTGGAAAAGGGTTTAGGTGTTCCTGTTGATGAAGCGCGGGCCAGAACACTATATGAGGAGGCTGCTAAAGCGGGGGATGCGGCGGCCCAGAACAATCTTGGCTATAGGCTCCAGCATGGCTTGTGTGGCTTTGAGTTTAATGAAGCTGGCGCTGTGGAGTGGTATGAAAAAGCTGCCGCGCAGGATGATGCTAGTGCAATAAAAAACTTGGGTCTTTGCTATTTGAAAGGAAGGGGTGTCAAGGAAGATCAGCAAAAGGCGCGAGAGTTAATGGAAAGAGCGCGCGCATTGGGGAGCGAGTCGGCTGAAAAGTTGCTAAACAACTTAGTTCTATGGGAGCAGCAACCGCAATTGTCCCAAAGCGAGCCAAAACAGGAGCCAGATGATGATGGATTATTTCATCAGGGCTCACTGCATTTGCATGGTCAGAACGGATACCAGAAAGATCCTGCTATGGCCGCAAAATTATTTAAGGAAGCAGCAAAAAAGGGGCACCCATATGCTGCTTTTGAGCTTGCTCAGCTTTTGATCAGCGGGCGAGGTTTAGATCGTAATCTTGAGGAAGCTAGAAAATGGTTGAGTGAGGCTCAAAAAGGTAAAGTGCCTAATGCTGACGTATGCCTGAAAAAAATTGATCGTCTTGAGTCTCAACCTACCCCTGTCGCAATTCATCAAGACAATCTGACGATACTCGGTCGAATCAAAGATATTTATAAAGATCAAGAGCAAACAGACCGACAGACAGACCGACAGAGAAAGTACTCGGAGCTTTCAGATGAGTTTGATCAACAAATTGGCTCCCAAGGCGGCGGTATCTTGGCTTTCCACCTTGGTTCGCTTGCACTGGCAGGTTGTTCGCATGATGAACAGGGGCCGGATGTGGTCAATGCTCTCTATTACTTTAAACAGGCCGAGTCTCTTGGATACTTGTGGGGTGGATTAGGAGTGGCTCTGATTGATAAGTCAGCACAGGATATTCGCATGGCAGTAGCAGAAAAATTGGTTTCTGAACTCGAAAGGAAGAACCAAGAAAACATAGAGGCTTTAGATGCGCATAACATGACCTTTGCAGGATTCATTCAGAAATATCATGGCAAAAATGAGGTTTCTCTGATCTCAATCTTCAGAGCATTCTTTTTACGGAACTCCGACGCAGATGCCGCAATTGCGCTGTTAAAAGGAATAAAGCAACAAGGTGATGAGAGTCAAGTGGATAGGGAATTGGAAAAAGTACGCTTATTGGCAAAGCTATTTCAATTGAAGTTTGAGATAAATGCCACTGAAACTGAAGATGCTCTCAAGCAACTTGAAAAACAAGCAACGGACTTGAGGGAGGTCATCGACATCCTGAAAATGGATACATTCAACCGAGAAATATTGTCCGCTGTGAATAGCTGCCTTGCAGAGTTGCGTGATCGGAAAAATGGAGTTACCGCGCGTGCTGTGGAGCAGCATCTCATTGCCATTCAGTCCCACACCATGAGAAATCCTCTGGGGAATGCAAGAAGTTTGATTAAAGATATCAAGCGTTGGATGGGAACTCGCCCAGATGATTTATTGGTTGGTTTAACTTCGTTGGAATCCACCATGGCAATAGTGAGCAATTTGATTGATGCAAAGGAGCTGCTCCTTGACTCATCAGATGAATTTCTTTTGAAGTGGAATAGTGATAACGAACAAGAAGTAACACTTGCACAAGTTATCTGCGAGGCTACACAGCAAGCAGTTGTCAGATTAACGGCAAGAGAATTTGGGCTGGATAAGCTGAGCCGCAAACTTGATCGAGCCACAGTCGACAAAGCGGCAAGCAAGATTGCGTTGTTGGATTTGTCAGAAGAGGCCAACCAAACTCGGTTGAAATCAGGATTTCCTTCGCCTTTTGAGTATATTCACGTCAATGTTGGGAATGCTATCAATTACAGCTTTGGAAGTGACGGTATTCGCCGCCGATTCTTCTTTACAGTAATCCATGAATTGGTTTTCAACGCAGTGAAATATGAAGGTGGCACTGATGCTGTATTGATTTCAGCGCGAAGTGAGGATGGGTTCCTTGTGATTACTTGCCAGAATTCACGGTCGGCGAAAGATGTTTCAATAGGAGGCAGGCGCGGCCAGGATTTCATTCGCCAGATGTTAATGTCACTTAAGAGTGTCGGCGCGGAGCTTTCAATTGATGAAAAAAATTGCTATTTGGTCGAACTGCGTATTCCGGTTGCATTCGCGTAGTTCACGTAATATGGCTGCTTACCTTGATTTTGATACGAAAGGGCAAGATGAATATCTTATGGGTTGAAGATGATCAACAGACAATTCAAACTGGAATTAAAACATTGGCTGAACTAATGGAAGGTGGGCTTATTGACAAGCTAGACAACTTGTTGATTAACAACGATGCTTCAAGTGAGAATCTGAAAAGATTCTTCCAAGAAAATACGACGCACGGTTTGCAATGGTATGCAGATTACGGAGAGGCTAAGAGGGCAATAACAAAACAAACCATTCTGGATTGGGATGTTGTCATTATCGATCTGAATTTAGGAAATGGCACTGACGGTGATGTCAATTTAGCGAGTGCCGGTTTTGCCCTTTATGTCCAGCTAATCAGATGCGGTTTCCCATGCGATCATATTGTTTTCTTCACAGGCAATCAAAATGAGCTTAATGAATTAATTAAATCGGCAGCATTATTGGGCATCCCAGAGCCTACTAGCTTTAAGAAAGCTGAAGATAAGGATAAGGAAAAATTCAAAGAGTGGGTTAAAAAGTATTTGGAAAATGATGAGCTGACTTTGCGGCGAGGTATTCTGGATGGATGTAATTGGCTTTCAGCGCAGATTCGTGAATATCCAGAAATGGAGCTAAGGATTAATGATTTTTCTCGTGAAGAAGATGGCAAGATTTGTAGGGAGGAAATCCTGGACTGGCTGGAAATCTGGCCTAAGTTGTTGCCTGAATTAATATCCAAAGAGAAAAAACGATACACCTCATTTCTTTTTGTCCTCTTGTCGTTATGGGACAAGAAAGCTAAAGGGAGCGCGGAGAAAGGATTCAATTTAATTCCCTATATTCTTACCCATGCCCGCAATTGGATGGCGCATGGGAAAGGATTGCATAATGAAGCCACCCCTCATGGCATGGCTTTTATTTTTCTGCTGGCAACCCGAGGCATATTGAGGATTTCTACCGATGAAATATTGCGACATGAAAAAATATTACTAAACATATTCCCCAAGGGAATTGAACCAAACTCAGATGTTGCAAAACTCAAACTGGTAGGAATTCGGAAGGCCACTCTGTCACGGGCTCAGGCTGCCATTAAATCCTTAGATGACAATGGGGTAGAACGATTGGGGTTTGCAAAGATTAAATCGGGCGACGAATGGTACTTCAATAGATTGGCGAACGCATATGTAAGCTTTAATCCGAATGCATCAGAGGAAGCCGAACAATTGTTGATGCAGTCATTACTGGTTGATTATTGGTTGAAGAGCATCGAATCTACTCAATCCAATTTATTTGGCGCTTTGCAAAGTCTAAAAAGTAACAGCGATTGGTTGACCCAACTATGTTGGGTACTGTTGGCACACTTTCATTTTGAGTCAGATAGCTCGTCATCAAATGAGTAATCAAGCTTCCGCCACATTCCAGATGCAAAAACTACTTAGCTTACTTCCGTTACACGCCGAAGAAGGTCGCCTCCACGATTTGGTCTCGGAAGACGCCATCATCGAGCAACTCGACAGCTCTGATTCAGCGGCTATCGTCGCGGTCATGCGGCGTATCTTTGAGAGTTTTTCCTTACTCGATAAGCATGAGTTGAGCAAAGGCAACTGGGCATTTGTTTCATTCCCCGCTTCGTTGATGGCTCGCTCACTGGTGGCAGCTTGGGCGGTGCCAAATCAGCGATTTGTGGATGAGGGGTATTGGGAAGATTTAGCATTTGTGGAAGAGCAGCGCGTATTGTTGCACCAGTTGGAAATCGGTAGAAAGCGTTATCACCCAGCAAACAATGCCATGCCAATTCGCTTTGTGCATGTTGCATGGGCAGTCATACGATTTGGGAATGCTTTTTTGCTGCACCATCGTGAAGACAAGCAGCGACCAGACTCCAAGCAATATGTGCTTCCCGGTGGGCGCTTGCGGCCATCAGACTATCGCGGCAACAAGTTGCCTGCCGAGGTACTTAAGGACTTGTCATCCGAGAAATCTTGCGTCGCTAGTGCGTCTCTGCCCAATACGCTGATCCGCGAGATTGAAGAAGAGCTTCACCTGCAACACGGCATTCATTACACGTTTGAGCCGTGGCGCACGATTAAACCTTATCGTGCTGTCGAGGGCGGAGGCAACATGCACGCGCTGACACGTTACGAAATGAATTTGTACACTGTAAAATTAACTTCATTGGGTGAAACGTGCCTGCTAAACCATATTGCTACCAACCCTAAGCAGTTGCTCTTTTTTACTCTCGATGATCTTGTTCAAGGTAAGCGACTTGATGGTAGGACTGCATATCTTGATGCGCTGCATGAAGATATGGGAGAAGAATTTAAGGAATTATTCGCCGCTATTCCCGATTCTTCTGGCACGTCTTATACGCTTGCCAAACCTGAATCGGCAGTTGATTTACCCTCTAGCAAAGAGCGGCCTTTTTTGCGTGGAAAAACGGGTAAAGAGTGCAAAGTTTTAGTCCCCCTTGATGATTTTGACTGGGAACTCATTTTATTTCTTGGTTGGTGTGTACGAGGTTTTTCTCTACACGATGTTAGTGATGACGTTCTGGTCTTGGGTGGCGGTTGGGTCAAGTTACTGAGGGACGAAGACTTAAAGGCGGCCAAGGAAACGACCAACAAATTGGCTAAGATGGATTGGCCACTTTTGCAATTTTCCGATGGCGCGTTGAGGCTAGGAATCAAACCCGAATACACCTATTTTTCTGACAGCCTGTTTTCTTACAAATATGAGCAATCAACAAATGAGGGCGGATGGATTGATTTGTATCTCAAGGAACAAAAAACTCGTTTTGCAGTTCTGGTCGGGCAGCAACATGGCTTTCATATACCTAGAAATATTGCCAACGTGATTGAAACTATCCATGCAGGGAAAGACACCTCATCTATGCCTGCAATTCGAGATGCACTAAAGAGTATCGAGAAGCAGAACTCTGATGAAGTAACCCCCAACGTTGCCTTATTGGGACTACGCCGTTTAATAAAAATGCCTAACAACGGCAAAATATCTATTGTGTTATCCATGCAAAAATTAAATTAGATGCGGCTTATGACAATTACAGCCTGATCGCTGCCAGCATCTTCTCTAGTCGTTTCACCGACACAATCATCGGCGTTTTCAGTTCTTGTGCGTATAACGAGACGCGCAGTTCTTGCAGCAGCCACGTGCGAAAACAGGGGACGTACCACGAATATCCTTCATGCCGCCCCCTCGCACATCGCATTATTCGCCACTTCCCAATATAACCCGTCAAAGTTGAAGGTAGCCTGTCCTGAGCCTAGCAAAGGATTGCCATCTAGCATCAAGCCGATGTCATCAAGGTAGGGCTTGAGGCGAGTTTGCGGCAGCAGTGCGTCGTACACGGTAAGCGCTCCACGAACCCCACGCTATTCAGCGCACCATTTCGATGGTTAAATCCACCGCATGCAAATTCCATGGCAAAAGGGCTTCAATTTCTTCGACCGTTCGGGCGGCGGGCAATTCGCGCATGACGCGACGCAGCCAGGCGTAGGGGTCGAGTCCATTGGCCTTGGCGGTTTCGACCATCGAGTAAATGATCGCGCTGGCGTTAGCGCCGGCTGGTGTATCACTGAACAGCCAACCTTTACGTCCGACCACGAACGGGCGAATCGCATTCTCGCAGCGGTTGTTGTCGATAGGGAGATCACCTGCCTCCGTGTAACGCGTCAGTTTGCCCCAGTAGTTGTGCATATACGACAAGGCTTTGCCCAGCGCACTGCCTGGCACCACGGCAGGCAGCGTTTTATCCAGCCACCCACGCAGCTCAGCCAAGATCGGCAGGCTCACCGACTGGCGCGCAACATGACGTGCTTCGACGCTCGCCTCTTTGTGCTTTCGCTCGACACCATACAGCCGTCCAATCAGCGCCACCGCTTCATCGGCCAGCCCCTTTTTCCCCTTGGGTTGCATGCGCATCGCCTCGACAAACTTGCGGCGCACGTGTGCCCAGCACACCAGATGTTCGATACCCTCCGTTCTGGCGAGCGCGTTATACCCCTCATACCCATCAGTCATCAAATAGCCTTGATAGCCCTGCAACAGACGCGTCGGCACCGCGCCGCCGCGACTGGGGTCATAGTCGTAAATCACCACCGGCTTATCGGGTGGACCGCCCACGCCCACCCACATATAGCTGTTGGAGATCGGGGCTTTGTCTTTTTCCTTCAGTACCTGTACTACGGTTTCATCCATATGGATGAATCGCCCGTCAAACAAGGTGTCGCGCATCACATTGAACAGCGGTTGCAAGACTTTTTCAGCCGAACCGATCACCCAGCGCGCCAACGTCTGCACCGGCACTGGCGCGCCGTGACGCGCCAGCACCTTGTTGAAACGGGTCAGCGGCAGGCCGTCGGCATACTTGACCGTCAACAGCATGGCCAGAAAGTCGGCGCTGGCGTTGCTTTTGGGCAGTGGCTGTGCGGGCAATGCCGCCGTGACCGGCGGACACTCGCTGACCGGGCAGCCGTAGGTGTAGCGGACATGTTGCAGCACGCGGATTTGCATCGGCACGATGTCGAGTTGTTCGCTGACTTGCTGCCCCATCTTTACCATCGGTGTGCCGCAGGGACAGGTACGTTCGGCTTCCGGCACGTCGTGGATAATCACGACACGGGGCAATTCGGCGGGCAACGGGGCGCGTTTGCCGCGCTTCTTGGCGGCGGGCTGGTGGGTGGGTGGTGTTGTCGGTGCGACCGGAAGCGCGGCCATATCATCCGTCCCGGTGGTGTCGCTCGCCAGTACTTCGGCTTCATCGAACAAACGGCCTTGGCCGGATACTTGCTCGGAGCTTGAGCCGAACAAGCGATGACGGGATAGGACGAATTGCTCGATCATATGGTTGATACGGTCGCGGAATTGTCCTTCAAGCGCATTGACGGCGATCTGATGCGCAGCGCGCTGTGCATCCAGCAACAGGGTTAACGCAGCAAGATCAGCGGGGGGAGCCGACGGCAAGCTTACCGCCGGAAGAATGAGTTTAGCGGGTAAAAAAGTCTGTTTTTGAAGGTTTGAAAGCATGGTGCATTATAGCAAAAACCCTTATGAAACAGAAGCATAATTCAATGTTTTATGCGGTTTATTGGCCCATAAATCGAAGCCTTCCAGCAACCATTCAAACTGATGAATGTTGATTGTTTGAGTACTCAACTCAGTCTCGCGCAACCAGGCGAATTTCTCCGCTTCCAGGCGTTTTAGCCACAGGCAAAAACCGTTGCGATGCCAGTACAGCACCTTGATTTTAGTGTGCTGGCGGTTGATGAATACATACAGCGCGTTGCCGAACGGATTCAACCCCAGTTCCTGCTCGACCAGCACGCTCAGCCCGTTAATGGATTTACGAAAGTCGATCGGCTCCCGACACAAATACACTTGTTCGATAGAGCAGCCCGGATGCATCAACGCCTCCCGGGTGTTGCATATGCCGTGCGCCCAACAGCCGCCAGCCATTCGGGCGAGGGCAACGCCGACATCTCCAGGCGCAGACCGGACGGTAAATTCAGCGTGCAGCCAACCGGGCGCGGCGCGGCAACCTGCAACGCAACAAATTTACTCGCAGAACCTGGCTTGGCAGCGCGGTCAACGGATGGGGCGATGTTACTGGTCACCGCAAGCTTGTGCCGCCAGTAATACAGCGACTTCACCGCAAGCCCGTGCTGTTTGGCATATTCACTGGCCGACACCCCCGCCAGCCGAACCGCTTCTACGTGCGCCGCCCAAAATTCCACTTTATGAATCATATTTCACCTCATCCGTAATCGAGGTGTGCATCTTGCGGAAATCAACCACCACCAACAAGTTTGCGGTTTGTGGAGCGCTTACGTTCAAATGGCTGAAAGGGCGCGGTTTATCAGGGGTGTATTTTGTCATCTCAGACGATCATTGCGGCATTACCAAAGCGGTGGAAAAGCCCTTCCAGGGTGCGACCTGGCAGCGTTGTCAGGTACACCTGATGCGCAACTTGTTGGGACATAGCCCGACCAAACTCAGGGGTGAAGTCGCGGCAGCGGCCAAGCGGGTATTTCAGGCTGCCGACATGACAGAAGCCAGGCGACGCTTGACTGAATTCGTCGAACAGTTCGACAAGAGCGCGCCCAAGGTGGTGGCCTGCATGGAGGCAGGATTTGAGGATGCCATGGCGGTCATGGCACTGCCGGAAAAGTACCGCAAAAGATTGCGCACCACCAACATGCAGGAGCGCTTGAATGAGGAGGTCAGAAGACGTGAACGAGTAATCCGCATCTTCCCCAACGACGAATCGGCATTGCGACTGATCGGGGCATTGCTGGCCGAACAGAACGAGGTCTGGCAGGAGCGGAAATACCTCGATATGGATGAATTTAACGAATGGGTGGCTGCTCAAAAAGAGGCCAAACGGGGCAACAATATCGTTGCCCTGGCAGGCTAAAAAACGTCAGTGACCGGAGAGAATTTACAGCAATTTTTGGACTTGACCGAACAGAGGCGGGGGAACTTCTAATTAGCTTGGCTTTTTGATTCATTACTAGCGATAACTTTACCTCCGTAGAAGCGAGGAAGCTTCTTCGCTACGGAAGCAGACCGAAACTCTATGAAACTTTTCACTGCTGCCCTTAGAGTACGAATCAACACCCTTGATGATTTAATATCTCTGCTATTTTTTTCAGCGTACTTACAGAGATTAGAGTTCAGAACTAAATATTCATCAACAGTTTTTGCCGCATCTAGTAAATCTATTTTTAATGCCCTCTCAACCCGAAGGCATCTTGAAATATAATTTGAACCGACCACAGTTGAGCAGCCTTTCTTGTTTACTAGGAAAGCAGAAAACTTTTTCCTATCCCAAGTTGTATGTTGATTCCTCATAATATCGTAACCCAACTTTCATCAAAACCAATTTGCTTTATGGTTTGGGCGAAGTCTAAAACGCAGGGTCTTTTTACTTTAAACTTTTTTGCTGACCGAGGGACATCATAAAGAATCGTGAACTGTGAGCCGTGAGGCTGCCAAGTAAATTTATGCTTACCTGTGCTTACTTCAGTTCCTTCAAGATTTCCATTCTTATTTGCGCTCCACTCATAATCATTTGTATTGAACCTAAACAACTCGTGTTCAAACAAAGTAAACTCAAGTGTATTGGGATTTCGTATTAGAAGACTCGACCTTAAAGGTTCGAATTTATCTTTCGCAACATTTACTCGTTCATTCCAAATACTCAAGACCGCCCGACCTGTTTTAGCCAAATCCTCGTGCGGGTCTGAAATGTTGTATGAATAGTCCGGTGAGCATCGACCGGAAATAACTCGTGCCGTTTTACATTCGTGAGGCGACGCATTTTTGATTGACTTTACAGACCACGCCATACCATCCAACACAACGTCAGCCAATCCAACGGGGCTATTTAGATGATCCCCGTGAATAGCTTTAGCAAAAATATCTCCCCAGTCTTCCCCGTCAATATCAGCTTGACCCACAGCAAAGTTGTATACGATCCATTTGCCAATTTCACAAATAACTTCATTGGGAACATCCCCGATTGGGTACAACTCATAGGTCTTTCTGGATTTGTTATCTCTCAGTTTTGGACGCAGCATATAGCACCTGTTTAAGAACCTCTTTGACCATAGAAACTGGCACAGCGTTGCCCGCTTGTTTCCGAGTTTGACTATCATTACAAACGATTTTAAAGCTATCTGGAAAGCCCTGTAATCTCAACAGCTCTCTTGGTGTCAATCTGCGCCGCCCATTTACCAATAAATAATTATATGAAGCTCCAGCTCGTAAAGCACACGAATAGGGATAACTTGAAATATTCCCGCTTTTATTTTCGTGCCATATAGCAACTTCGTGCTTGCTTTTATGTGTCGCAATTCGCTTTGAGACAATTGTTTCACTCGCAAAATGTTTTGCGTCTATATCATCTTCATCTTCAAGTATCTGTTCCAGTGTTTTGCGCTTTATTTTTTGAGGGAACTCAAAATTAATGGAATGGTCTTTGAAGCCGACAATAATTGTTCGTTCCCGTTTTTGTGGAACGCCATAATCCAAAGCGTTTAGAACCTTCCACGATGTTTTATATCCTAACTGCTCCAACTTGCTTATGATTGTTGCTAGGGTATGCCCCTTGTTATGAGTGCTTAACTGTTTAACATTTTCCAAAACAAAGATTGGTGGCTTCTTCTTTTTTAGAATGCGGGCTATTTCAAAAAATAAAGTGCCACGAATATCATCAAAGCCAAGACGATTCCCTATGATGCTAAATGGCTGACAAGGAAAACCAGCCAATAAAATATCGTGGTCTGGTATCTCTTTAGCATCTATCTGGGTTATATCTCCGAATGGCTTTATCCCATAATTAGCTTCATAGGCAGTTTTTGCGTCGCCATCAATTTCACTAGCAAATAGACATTCTCCTCCTAGAGCATCAGCAGCCGAATGAAAGCCACCAATCCCCGCGAAGAGATCAATATAGGTAAATATAGGTTTGTCTTGCTTCTTTTTTTTTCGAATTGTTGCTACTGACTTGCTTATTTGAGTATTGATTCTTGTATTTCGAAATGATTCATTTCCATCATTTGAACGACACGAAAGCCCCTCGGATTTACTCATTGCTATCTCCTGACTATTCGGCACATTATAGCGCTTTATGGAAAAATTTAGCCACTTTCTATAGTGGACCCCGAATTTAAGACAGTGGTTTA
>Ga0210025_1002439_pt1 | contig 18140 bp, 17 predicted proteins | sample CryGeyme20150102_FD_183989 | JGI IMG/M metagenome (GOLD analysis project Ga0210025, IMG submission 183989) | Groundwater microbial communities from Crystal Geyser aquifers in Utah, USA - Crystal Geyser metaG 2015-0102 (SPAdes) (version 2) | ecosystem: Environmental > Aquatic > Deep subsurface >...
TGGGTATTTGTTAAGCACCTTCACGGAAAGACAAACCAAAGATAATTCAGAATTAAAGAAAGTCCTTTTCAAAGAAAAAGAAGCGTTTAATCAAGCTAGATTTGGAATAACAAGTTCTGAAAGAGATCGAGAATTTGTTATTAAGACTCACGGAATTTCTTCTCAAAAAATGATAACAGTTCCCAATTATGTTGATCAAGATGTGTTTTCAAAAATTAAATTTGATACTTGTACTGAGAGTAATAAACTAGATAAGCAGGAAAATAAAAGAGTAGTTTTATTTATAGGCCGTTTGAATGATCAAAAGAATTTATTTTCCTTGATTGACGCTTATAATTTATCTGAATACGCAAATAAGTTAATTATTATAGGGCAAGGTGAAGATCTTAATAAACTAGAAAAAAAAGCCAGTTTCTTATCAAAGTCTGTGGAATTTGTAGGACCTATTCCAAATAACAAATTACCTTTTTACCTCAAACAAGCAAATGTGTTTATTTTGCCATCTTTATATGAAGGATTACCAAAAACATTATTAGAAGCTATGAGTTGTGGAGTTCCATGTATTGGAACAGACGTAGAAGGTATTCAAGAAGTTATTACTAATGGAAAAGATGGAGTTCTTTGTGCGACAGATTTTAAATCAATTGCAAATGCTTTGGATTTAGTGTTATCTGATAGTGAATTGGCTAATGAACTTGGAAATCAAGCACATTTGACTATTAAGGAAAAATATAGCCTAGAAAAGGTTCTTGAAATTGAAAAATCAATCTATAAGCGAATACTAAATTCTTGAAATGAAGATATTTTACTATATAATGAACTTGGTTTCAACTAGTTATTAGACAAACTAATAATTTTATTTCATTATTGAATCCTAAAAACTAGTATAATTGGAAAATTATAATTCAAAGTATTGTTTGGGAATTATTGGAGTCATATCAAATGGCTAAATTTTTTAGAAATGGAAAATTGATTGAATGGGATTCAGAAAATCCTACTATTACTTGTTTAATGAGTGTGTATAATGGAGAAACCTATTTAAAAGAAGCAATTGATTCAATATTAGACCAATCTTATTCTAATTTTGAATACCTCATTATAAATGATTGTTCAACAGATAATTCAGTTTCAATTTTAAAAAGTTATGATGACCCGAGAATTAGATTGATTCATAATGATGTTAATCTCGGTCTTACCAAGAGCCTGAATAAAGGTTTATCAATGGCAAAGGGAAAATATATTGCAAGAATGGATGCAGATGATTGGAGTTTTCAAGATAGATTTAAATTTCAATTAGATTTTCATGAAAGTAAGAAAGAAGCATATTTTAGTTTTGATACTAATGACAATGACATCGTAAAATCTTTGAATAAAATTGATCAATCTTATATAAATGATTATTTAAGGTTAAGATTATTATTTGGAAATTATATCAATCATTCTTCTGCTTTTTTTCTTAAATCATCAATTCATTATGATATAAGTTATAAACGAACCCAAGATTACAAGCTCTGGATTGAATTTGTAAATTATTACAAGTTTCACTGTCATTTTGAAAAGCTTGTTGAAATTAGAATTCATTCTAAAAGTATAAGTTCTCAAAATAAAAAAGAACAACAATTTGCTGCCAATCTTGCTCAAGAAAATTACTTTTATTCCCTTTTCGGCATTCAATTTGACCGTTTTGTTATAAACAGGCTAATGAATAAACAAGATCGTTTTAATTCAAATGACTTGGTGATTTACTATAACCTATTTATTGAAATGAAACAAATACTTATGAAAAAAAGTGAATTTCAAAGAAAATCAATACAGTTATTGTTTAATACTAAATGGAACGAGATAACTAAATCAGCTAAATATGAAAATATTTTTGTGAAATTTAGATTTAATAAAATGGTAAAATTTTGACTTCATTATTATTTAATATCGGAAAATTAGTAGGACTTTTTTGGTTCAAACAAAAGTTTAAGTATGTATTCTTTTTTCATTCAAGTAATTTTGGTGGTGCTGAGTCTGTTCATTTAGACATTCTTGAGTCATTATCGTTAAAACCATCGGAAGTAAGTATTGTTTTTACCCTTTTTAAAGATTCCGATTCTGGCATAAAAAGATTCCAAAAATTTGGGAATACTTTTAATTGTTCAAGTGGAGACAAGAATCGCTTATTGTTTTTTTTCTATTTAGGGCTGTTTTCAAGTATTATTAATAAATCAAATTCAAAATTTGTCTTTGGATCCGTGAGTTATTTCTATTACAGATTAGTTCCATTTATTAAAAAAGAAATTAAAAAATATGACTTAATTCATGCATTAGTAAATGAAAATCAAAAAGGTTTTGAACATATGAGTGAGCCTGTAGATTTTTTATTTACAAGAAGATTTGTAACCCATAACGGTATAAAGGAATATTTATTAAAAAGAAGAAAAAGTAAAAACAACGTCTATCATTCACCAATAGTAGTAATACCGAATGCAGTAAATTTTGATATAAATGAGACATCTAAAATTAAAAGTAATAATCAGTTAAACTGTTTATATGTTGGAAGAAATAGTGCTGAAAAAAGAGTTGAAATTATTTTTAATGCTGCAGTAATTGCTAAAGCACAAGAATTGCCTTTTAAATTTACTTTTGTAGGTGATAAATTTGAAGAATTTATTGATAGAGCTCCAGAAAATTGCAATTTTGCTGGTTTAATTACTAACAAAAATGAATTATCTGAAATTTATAAAATATCAGATATTATACTTTTAACTTCTGAACGTGAAGGTTTGCCTATGAGTATTCTCGAAGCTATGTATTTCGGATGTGTTCCAATTGTTACAAATGTTGGAGGATTACCTGATTTAGTTGATAAAAAATGTGGTTATTTAATTCGAAGTACTAGTAAAGATATTGATATACAAATTGTTGATATTTTAAATCATATTCAAAGTTCACATGAAATGATTGAAAAATCTATAAACTGTAGTCAAAAAATTAAAAATGAGTATTCAATTGAATTATTTAAAATAGCTTATAGAGATAACCTTTTATACAAGTTATGAGAATAGCTCTAATATCTTTCGAATATCCTATCGACACAAACTGGGGAGGAATTGCTACCTATGTTCAACAAGCTGCTTACATGTTGTTCAATGGTGGGCACGAAGTAGAAGTGTTTTGTGGTACGCAAAGTGAAACCTACACAATTAGTGATAAAGGAGTTCCAGTTCATCTTTGTCAATACAAAAAAAGAATGGAGTTTTATAATGATGTGATTGAACAATTTAAAATCGCTCATAAAAAAAAACCTTTTGATGTAATTGAAGTTCCAGAATTTGCAACGGATGCTAAAAGAGTAACAGAACTGTTTCCAGAAATTGCTATAGTAATTAAGACTCACTCACCAAATTACTTTAATCATTTACTCAATTTCTCTGAATGGGGTTTTCAAAAAAAAATTAAATATGTAATTAGGGCATTACGATCTTTTCAAATTCCAAATTTGCCAATTATCTATAAATACAAAAAAGATGCTGAGTATTTAGAATGTTTGAAAGCTGATGTAATAGTTTCACCATCAAAATCATTAAGGAAAGTATTAATTGAAAAATGGAATCTTGTAAATGCTGAGTTTTGGGTTGTCCCGAATGTTTTTAAAGTTTTCCAAGATTATCTTTCCATTAAAGTTGAATCAAAAAAATCAATTAATAAAATTGGTTTTGTAGGTCGACTTGAAATTAGGAAAGGTATATTAACGTTAGCGAAAGCTATTCCTAGCATAGTTTCTGAAAACCCAAACATCGATTTTGTTTTAATTGGTCAGGCTCGCCAATCTCCTATGGATGGTGTTTTAATGGACGAATATTTAAAAAACACTTATTTCAAAACAATTTTGAGTTCTGTACATTTAATGGGTAAAATTGAACGTAGTGATTTGCCTAATTACCTATCATCTATTGACATCTGTATTTTCCCAAGTATTTGGGAAAACTTTCCGAATGTTTGTCTAGAAGCCATGAGTGCTGGAAAAGCCGTAATTGCATCTAAAGAAGGTGGAATGTCTGACATGATTACTCATTTAGAAAATGGTTATTTAATTAATCCAAACTCACCCGAAGAAATTGTAAAAGCAGTTGAATATTTTATTGAAAATCCAGAAAAAATTGCTGAATTCGGAAGAAAAGCGAGAGAAAAAGTTCTAAAAGCCTATAGTCCAGAAACCATATTACCTCAACAAATAGCACTTTATGAACGTGCTATTGAAATTCGCAAGAATAAACTAAAGTGATAATGTCAGAAAATTTTGTTGATTCAATATGGCCAGTTGAAGGGAATAAAAGACCTATTTGGTCGGTCATGATTCCAACTTATAATTCCAATGAATGGCTTGCAGATACCATAAATTCTATTTTGAAGCAAGATTTAGGACCAGAAATTATGCAAATAGAAGTTGTTGATGATGCATCTCCAAAAGATGATACAAAAACGTTTGTTAAAGAAATTGCTGGTGAACGGATTCAATGTTATGTACAAGCCCAAAATTTAGGCTTAGTTGGGAATTTTACCGATTGTATAAAAAGAGCCCGAGGACATTATGTGCATATACTCCATGGTGATGATTTAGTAGAAGATGGCTTTTATATTAAGAATCAAGCTATTTTCGAATCCAACTCTGAAATAGGAGCAGTAATAAGTAGAACAAAATACATTAATGGTGATGGTTCTTTTAGAACGATGGGACCTGCTTTACAACCATTCTCAGGTTTGGCCAAAATTTTTAAAGAAAGATATTTTAGTGGTTTTGGTGTAAATACTCCAGCCGTAACCGTTAGAAGAGAAGTTTACGAAAAAGTAGGTGGGTTCGACAAACGAATTGCTAATTTGGGTGAAGATCGAGAAATGTGGTCTAGAATTTCTCGTTGGTTTGAAATTGGTTATCAACATGAAGCGCTTGCAGTATATAGAATTCATGAAGCTGCGTTATCTAAGAAAATTCATGAAGATGGTTCAGTCCTTAAAGATCTTATAAAATCAAATGAGATTGTTTCAGATCATTTTAAAGGAACTGAATTTGAATACTTATTTGAGCTTAAGCGCGAAAAGATTGCTAGAAATGCACAAATAAGTGCGGCAAAAGCATTAAAATCAGGTAATTTTAATGCTTTTCGTGTTTACTCTATGGAATCATTTCGATATTATCGAAGTCTAAAACAAGTGTATTGGCTTTCTAGAGCTATAATTGATAAATCGTACAAATGAACCGAATTTATATTGCCGGTTGTGGCGGAATGTTAGGCGATGCCTTTTATAATACGTTTAAGAAGGATTTTGAACTAAAATGTACAGACATTGATTTAAATGAGGATTGGCTAAGTTATTGTGATATTCGTAATTTTGCCGCTTACCATGAAGATGTCATAAATTTTAATCCAGATTTTTTATTTCATCTTGGAGCATTCACTGATTTAGAGTTTTGCGAAAATCATGTTGATGAAACCTATGTTACCAATACACTTTCAGTAGAAAATGCAGTTCAAATTGCGAATGAATTAGATATACCAATTTTGTATATAAGTACTGCAGGAATTTTTGATGGTAAGCAAGAAACCTATGATGATTGGGACACTCCAAATCCATTAGGGCATTATGCGCGTTCAAAATATATGGGTGAGGTTTATGTTGAAAAGCATGCAAAGAAATATTTTGTTTGCCGAGCCGGTTGGATGATGGGTGGTGGACCTGCAAAAGACAAAAAATTTATTGGTAAACTCATTAAACAGTTGAATTCAGGAGCAAAAGTATTTCATATTGTGAATGATAAATTTGGAACCCCAACCTTTACCTATGATTTTGCAGCAACCGTAAAAGAGCTCATTAAAACAAACTATTACGGAGTGTATAATTCAGTTTGCCAAGGTTTAACAAATAGAGTTGAAGTAGCAAAGGAATTGTTAGAAATTTTAGGTAAAACAAATGAAGTCCGAATCGAGGAAGTAGAGTCAAGTTTTTTTAAAACAAGTTACTTTGCACCAAGACCAGATTCTGAGCGATTATTAAATAAAAAATTGAGTTTACGTGGACTAGATAAAATGGGCGATTGGAAAAAAGCGTTAAAAACATACGTAGATATTTATTTCCTAAGAGACTAAATGGAAAAGTGGCTAACTCGAATTAGTATATTCATTGCTATTGGAATTACATTTTTAAGAGTTGGATTAGATATGTATTGTAATGAATATATTCATGGAAGTGTTGCTGATGATTCTTATTACTATTCTGTTGGTAAGTCATTATTTACAAATGGTATAGCATCTGATATTTCAGTTAGTCCGACAAGGGAGTCTTTAAGTTCACATTGGGGTATCGTTGTCGTTTATGGATTTCTAAATTTCATTGGTTTTAATTTTATTCAAGTGTCAATAATCACATTATTGTTAGGCGCTATTTTTCATTTACTATCTTTTTTTCCTCTGAAAAAAATGGCGATGGGAATAAATCTGAAACCGTGGATTCCTGCATTTATCGTGACCATTTTGATGTTTACCCCTACATATTATAGTTCAATATTAGGAGGTAGAACAGAAACTTTTTTTTTCCCACTTACTATTTATTATGTGTGTATTGTGATGGATTGGCTAAAGACAAATAAAAATCTTTGGCTGCTATTAATAATTAGCATTTTTCTATTCGCATTTCGTTTGCAAGCAATAATTGTGTTTGCATCTGTTGGTGTGAGTTTGATTTTAATAAAAAACTATCGAAAAAAAATTATTTCATTTACTGCGTTGACAATTATCGCAATTGGATTTGTTATTTCAATAAACTATTCAATTACAGAGAGTTTAAGCTCAAGAGGTGAACAAGCTGTTTTGAATGAACTAACTGAAAATGCATTTGATAAATTGATTGCCAATTTTTTAAAAACTATTCATTTCTTATCAGAACCTGGAAATTCATTTCTTTTTGAGTTAAGCGCATTAATTACGGTGATATTTATTAGTGTCATTATTTGGGAAATTAGAAAGAAAAGAAACTTTATTAATGTTTTTTCGATTTCTCTAATCGTTTTTGCATTTGCCTCATTTATTGTAGGAATGCCAATATCTGTCAGATTTACACATTTGAGATATATAGCATATGTTGCTCCATTTTTGCTACTTTTATTGAATGAAGCTTTTTCAGAGAATAAATGGGTAAATAACAAGCTTTATGTTTTTGCTATACTTATACTCCTAAGCGGCTCTTTGAAAAATTTCCAATCTGAATTAAGAAATACTTCCTTTTTAAAAGAAAAAAATAAAAGAAGTACTCAGCGATTTGAAGAACTGTCGAACTTAAAAAAAGAAATCACTACTACTTTATATGGCTATAATATTGTTCATTATGAGTTAAATAGAGTAGTGTTTTCAACAATGGAGAAACAAATTGTGCTGATTGATTCATCACAACAATTAAATAATAAAAAAGGATATTTAACTGCTGAAACAAGATATTTACCTATGTTTGAATCACATATCGATAGCATTTTGTATACTTTTAAAATTAACCAAGAATTTTTTATCGCGAAGCTAAACTAAAAGTATGTATAAAGATCATCAAATTGCCATAGTTGTGCCCGCATATAATGAGGAAACTCAAATTGGCAAAGTTATTACCACAATGCCTGATTATGTTGATAAAATTGTAATAGTTAATGATTGTAGTAAAGATAATACGCAATCAGTGATTAACTCTTTTTCAAAAGAATATTCATACATAGTTCTTATTAATCATGAGAAAAATCAGGGTGTAGGTGGTGCAATTGCTTCCGGATATAAATGGTGTAGAGATAATAATATTGACATCGCTGTGGTTATGGCAGGGGATGCACAAATGGATCCTAACGATATGCCACTTTTGTTAGATGAAGTAATTATTAAGAATGTTGATTATGCAAAAGGTAACCGATTAATTTATGGAGATGCTTATAAAGTGATTCCAAAAATGCGCTTTTTTGGAAACTCAATTTTATCACTTCTAACAAAAATAGCTTCAGGATATTGGCATATAGCAGATTCACAAACAGGTTATACAGCTATAAACAAAAAAGCTCTAAAGGTAATTGATTGGGATTTAATGTATAAAAGGTATGGGCAACCTAATGATTTATTGGTTAAACTTAATGTTGCTCAAATGGTTGTCCGTGATGTTCCTATAAAACCTGTTTACAATGTAGGTGAAAAATCTGGAATTAAAGTTAAAAAAGTTGTGTTTACCATTTCATGGTTATTGGTAAAACTCTTTTTTTGGCGACTAAAAGAACGATATGTAATTCGTGATTTTCATCCTCTAATTTTCTTCTACTTCTTTGGTTTTTTGATGGGAGTTTCATCGTTATTGCTTTTTGGAAGAGTTTTTTGGTTTTGGCTTATTTTAGGCGTAAATATTCCTTCAATTAATGCATTAGCAGCATTTTCATCCTTTTTAGGTGCAAGTCAATTCATATTATTTGCAATGTGGTTTGATATGGAAGCAAATAAACATCTACGATAATGAATATATTGTTTGATATAGGCCATCCTGCACATGTTCATTTATTTAAAAATGTAATTAAATTTTTAAACTCTGAAAATCACGAAGTTAAAGTAGTAAGCAGGGCTAAAGATGTTACCAACGATTTGCTTGATTTTGAAGGTATCAAATATGAGTGTTTAACGAAACCTTCTACTTCTAAAATTGGAATGGCTTTCGAACTTGCTAAAAGAGATCTTGGTGTACTTAGATTGAATAAAAAAAAATCATTTGATTTAGCGATTGGAACTAGTGTAAGTGCCGCTCATTTAACTTTATTGAAGAATGTGCCTTCACTAATTTTTAATGAAGATGATGACGATGTGGTTCCTCTCTTTTGCAACATCACTTTTCCATTTGCTACTAAAATTATACATCCAAACGAAATACGATTTACCAAGTGGGGTGAAAAGCGAATTAAATATTCGTCATATCATGAGTTAGCTTATTTACATCCTAATAATTTCGTTCCCAATAATTCAGTTTTAGAAAAGTATGGTTTAAAAAGTAAAGAGTATATTTTAGTGAGAAAGTCAGCATTAACCGCTCATCATGATTCAAATGCTAAAGGTCTTCATACTGAGCTATATGATATGCTAATAAGCTTAGCAGGAAAAAAGAGAATTATTACAAGTGACGAGTTAAAAAAATCAAAAATTAAACCATGGGACATGTTAGATATTCTGAATGGAAGTTCATTCTTATTTTCAGATTCCCAAACGATGTCTGTTGAAGCAGCAATGTTAGGAGTTCCATCAATTAGGTATAATTCTTTTGCTAGAAAGTGTTCTATTTTAACTGAACTTGAAACAGAATATAAATTAACATTTGCTTTTCTTCCCTATTTAGAGCTTGACAATTGTATAAAAAAAACTACCGAAATATTCAACGAAATAGGGCTAGACAATAAAATATGGAATGAAAGAAAGTTAAATCTTTTAAAAAATAAGGTTGATTTTAATAAATGGATAATTAATTATTTAATGTCAGAAAAATGGATTCATTAAATTTAGAAAAAATAGAAATAGCTAAACAAATTCTAAAAAGATTAATCGAAGATGATTTTATAGGAAATGATCCATATCAAATAGATGAATTAGTATTTTCTGATAAATCTAAATTCAAATTTTTGAAAAGACTTAGAATGCTTCTGAAGCCTTTTCACGCTTTAATTCCAAAAAAAATATTTACATCCTTTCCGAAATTAGAGTTTCCAACTGTTTATGCTCAAATTTTACAATCAAATGCAAGACTTTTTGCAATAACAAATGATAAATCGTTTTTAGCTAAACAAGATGAATTATTTGAAAAGTTACTTGACTTGTCGTTAAGTGATAAGGTATTAGTTTTTGGATTACCATTTGAGTGGGGTGGGGCAATCAGATATAAAAAAAATACCCCATTTACAGTTGATCAAGCATTTATTTTAGAAGCTTTTATTGATTGTTATCGTTATCTAGGAGATCAAAAATATTTAGATGCAGCTTTAAAAGTTGTTCGATATTTAATAGATCAAGTAAAAATAATTAATTATGATAATGATTCTAGCTATGTTCACTATTCAGAACAAGATAAAATAATTGCTTTCAATGTAGTAGCAGTTACCGCCTATGTTTTAACCTATTATTTGAAATATTCTAAAACAGAATTGTATTCAAATAATGAAATTAAAAAATTGTTAAGATATGTTTGTAAAATGCAGAAAGATGATGGATCTTGGGAATATGGGTTATTAGAGAATACAAAATTTGATGTAGTTGATAATAGACATACATGCTATATAATTTATTCTTTTTTATCAATTAAAGAGATCTCAACTGAATTTGATTCAATAATAAATTCAGTATTAGATAGCGCTATAACATATTATAAAATCAATATGTTAGATGGTTATTTGCCTAAATGGAGTGCTGAAGAAACATTTCCAATTGATAGTTCAGATATAGCAATGTCTCTACTTATACAAAATAAAATTTATGATTTAAATAGTTCCAAATTATTTAAATATGCTATTGAAAATTTATATGATGGTAAAGGTGGGTTTTATTTTAAAATTTATTCAAATGGGAAAAAAAATAAATCATTATTTATAAGATGGTCGCATGGTTGGATGTATTATTCAATTGCTAGAATTATAAAAAATGAAAATTAAACTAATATCTTATATTTTACTTTTTTTAAGTGTTGTTTGGCTAGTTAAAATTATATACGAAAGTAGTTTAAGCTTAAATTATAATCAAATACAGTTAAAAAGTGGTTATCTACTTATATCGTTTATCTGTATTCTTTTTTTTCTGTTGTTAAATTCATTAAACTATCATTTTTTATCTAGATTTTATAAAATTGAAACCAGCTTTAGGCAAAATAGTTTAGTTTATTTGAAATCTTATTTGTCTCTGTATTTACCTGGTAAAATAGGTTTGTTATTAGCTAGAATAATGAATCACAATAAAAATGATAAAAAAATAGAAATAACAGGTATTTATTTTATAGAGAGTATAATAGGAATGTTATCATCTGTATTTGTTGCAGTTGGTGTGATAATTGATTTTTATAGTTGGTATTATTTTACTTTTATCGTAATTGGGATGCTTCTAATATTACACCCAAAAATATTAATCATTTTTACAAAAATATTACGAAAGATAGTAAAATCGAGTGATTCTAATTATATAGAACATAAACATTCATATTTTCTTTTTTGTATTATATTTACTATTAACAGTGTTAAATGGTTACTTTTTGGATTGGGTTTAAACTTAGTAATTATCGGTATAGCAGATATTCATATAGATCCGATTTATATTGTTTCAGGTTATAGTGCATCTTCAATACTGGCCATGTTTGCTGTTTTTTCTCCTTCTGGTATTGGAGTTATGGAAGTGTCATTATCATACATTTACGCATTGAAGATGCCAATGGAGTTCGCAGTATTATTTTCAATAGTTTTTAGAATATGGAAAATAGTTTCTGAATTAATATTAGTTCCTATTCTAATATATTTAATTAAGAATTATAATTTTTTGGATTATAAAGAAACAAAGGTTTAAATCCGAAAATATATTTTTGAATAAATGTTAATAGAAATCTACTTCTGTTTAAAATTCCATAGTAAGATGGATAATCTTTAAATGATTTATTCGGTGAATTCCATATTTTATTGAATTCTTCATTAGTGAGATTTAATTTTTTCTTTATATAATCTTCATCGCTTTGAACCATTTTTAAAGGGTAGGGATTCTCTTTAAGCTCCTCAACAGCTGCCTCTCTACTAAGTTCACCATTTCGAATATATGCGGATAATGTAATTATTCGTTTATCTATTTGAAATTTTTTAGGCAACCAATGTCCAATAATATATCTAGTAAAAATATTTTCATGATGATGTCCACCATAATCTCTCCATTTAAGTTCTTTTTTTAATAACTCTTTAGCAACTTTCTTATTGTAATTAACAAAATAAAGAGGACGAGTCATGGTAATTCTTTTAACTCCTGAGTACCAAAGTAAATTTGAAATGGGTAAGGTTGGGTAACTATCTAGTTTTTTATTATTTCCAAATAGTGAATATATGTGCCTTAATTGTTTATAATCTCCATATGTCCATTCGGTAGGTTGCTTTCCTTCAGTTCTAAAATTATTACCAACAAAAATATGTTTAACACCATATTCATTAGCAGTTTTATATAAAGCAGAAATAATTGCTAAATCAGTTGGAATATCAGCCCAAGGTAAATTAGAATATAATTGAGCTCTTAAAATATCTTTAAAAACTTCCCAGTTAATGATATATGATTTTAAATTGATGTCTAATGTTTCTAATGTATTTCTCAGATTTACAACCGATATTTCTGTATTCCAACCATTGTCTAAGTGTACAGCTAGAGGTCTAAGACCAAGATTTTTAGTCAAATAAAGTAAATATGAGCTATCCGTTCCACCGCTTGCGCCAACTATAACATCATATTTTAATTTTAAACCATCCTTTTTAATTTTCTCAACTTTATTTTTGAGAATTTCTTGGCCCGCTTCACCCATAGGATAAGCTTGACTTAGCGCGTCATGTACTTTGCAATAATTGCAAATCCCATTTTTATCAAACGTAACATCAGGAACTTTAGATGTAATTAGGCATTTTGAGCAAGTCGTCATTGTTGATCGAATAGTTGATTTATTTTATGATGTGGGTAGTTAATTAATATACCTTTTTCATCGCCCCAGTATACAAAAAGACTTCCTGCCGCAATTCCATGAGCTCCATTTAAGGCAGCTTCTTTTATATCAGCAAGACTTCCTGCTCCTCCACATAATGTAATTGGGACATGCGTTAAATTCAAAACATTTCGCAATAAGTTAATATCGTATCCAGACATAAGTCCATCTTTATGAATACAGTTCAATATTATTTCTCCTACCTCTACTTGATTAAGCTTGTTTAAAAAGGTTTCAAGTTCGGTGAATTCGTTGTCTATTACTGAGTAATATGTGTCATTTATAAATTGAACATCAATTGTGCATACAATACTTTGTGTACCAAAATCTTTACTTGCTTCATTAAGCAATGAAAGTGAATTTTTTAATGCGGAGTTTAGACTAACTTTTTCGATTCCAATTCGAAATAATTTTTCCATTTGAGTTAATGATCTTACACCTCCACCGTAGCCAATTGGCATAAATGCTTCTGAAACGATTTCTGCTAAATAATCAAAATTAGGTTTATCAGAACTTGTTTTTGTGATGTCGTAAATAAATAATTCGTCAGACATCATTTCGTTAAAAATTTTTACAGCATTTATCGGGTCGCCTAAATAGTTATAATCCTTAAAGTTAATGGATTTGACTAAGTCGCGATTATTTATCAACAAAACTGGTAAAACGCGTTTTTGTAGCATACCTGTTAACTATTTATAAAGTCTTTGAAAATATGTTTACCATAGAAATGACTTTTTTCTGGATGAAATTGTAAACCATAAATGTTGTCTTTTATAATGCCTGAAGTGAATTCGTTTCCATATTTTGTTGAACATAGAATATTTTCCTTGTTTTCACATTCAACGAAGTAGGAATGAACGAAGTAAAATTTTTTTGTATCTAGGTTTTGAGTTTCTGGAAATTGGGATGAATGATTCGGATTAAATATTACTGAATTCCAACCCATGTGCGGAATTAAGAAATTTTTATCAAAAGTGAATTTTTTTGTTGTTGCTTCAATCCAACCGAATCCATTTAAATTGCCTTCTTCACTTTTCTTGGAAATCAATTGCATTCCTAAACAAATGCCTAGAATTGGTTTTTTCTGAATAAGAGCTTGATCATTTAAAAAATCCCACAGTTGTAATTGATGTAATTGATTTACTGCTCTATCGAAAGCCCCAACACCTGGAAGAATAATTTTGTCGCAGAGTTCAATCTCTGAGGGGAGATTAGAAATAATTGACTCTTCTCCTATATTTTTAATCATATTATGAATTGAATGGAGATTTCCCATTCCATAATCAATAATTGCTACCATTTTGTGTACAAATTTTTGGTAAAAATGAAGTAAAAGAAACTTATTATTTTCACAGATTGAAGATATTCTTGTATTTGAGCATTAATAAAAAGTCGAAATTGTTCTTAAAAATGAGGTTTCCAATTGCTTAAAATGATATTGAAATCTTAATTATTGCGCATTAATCTCATATTCTTGTAGTAAAATATCAGTTATGTGGTTCATATCCAATAAAGCGTTGAATAAGTTTAGTATAACTAGTGAGATAATTTATATCATAAATCAGATCTTTTAAATAGTTCATATAAATTATGCGAGGAATATATTTTGCAAGCTTTAGTATCTTAATAAGAATATGGAAAGTTACTGGAGAGATTAGTATTCTTGCTTTACTTAAATTTTTGAAAAAATAAAAATTAACATAGTTAAGTCTTGAATTATCAATAGAATGAAATATGCTCCTATAGTCTTATTTGTTTATAATCGTCCTGATTTTACACTTCGATGCCTAAATAAATTATCCGAAGCTAACGAGATTGAAAATTTTAATCTTTACATATTCTCAGATGGGCATAAAAATGATCAAGATAATGTGAACGTTGAAAAAGTTAGAGGAATAATTGAGTCTAGGAATTGGGCAAAAACAACTACAGTTATAAAATCAAAAGAAAATAAGGGTTTATCGCATCAAATTATAAATGGAATTCAAGACATTTTTAAAGAAAATGACAGAGTTATTGTATTAGAAGACGATATTATAATTGAAAAAGATGTATTATTTTTTTTAAATACTAATTTAAATCGCTTTGAAGCTGAATCTGATATATATCAAATTACTGCATTTCAATTTCCGATTAAAAGCTTTAAAAAGTATGAATTAGTATATCTACCCAATATTTCTACTTGGGCTTGGGCAACTTGGAAGTCTAAATGGAAAACATCTAATAATGAAGAAGTTATATCTTTTGTTAGAAAACTAAACAATAATAAACTCTATAGATATTGGTTTAATTTACTTGGAGGTTACCCTTATTCTAATATAGTTTCAAAAGAAGCAAGTGGAGACTTAAAAACTTGGGGAATTCGTTTTCTTATTCATGTATTCAAAAAAAATGGAAAAGTTGTTTACCCAGGTTCTTCAATGATTACAAATATTGGTTTTACATTTGAAGCTACGAATACTAAAACGGACCCTGGTTTTTTTACTAATAATGATGAATCAACTAAGAAATCTAAATCAACTAGAAAGTTTGTATTATTAAATATGTACATTTTATCTCGATATTTAAAAAGTCTTAAGAAATGAATCTATTTAAAAAGCGAAAGATATATTTTTACCATATTCGGAAAACTGGAGGTTCATCGATTAACTATTCCTTGTTATCAGGACTGGGAAATCCTGAAGTTTTATATAAAGAGCTTAGCCAAAAATTAATTATTAATGCAAATGGTAAAAATGTTATTGGTTGGAATGTGGAAAAACTAAATAAAGAGAGTTATTTTTATGGATTTAGTCATAACCCATTCGAACAAATAGTAACATTAAAAAATACATACACAATTACCGTTCTTAGAGATCCTTTTGAGAGAATAACCTCTCACTACAAAATGCTTAAAATGTTTGAAATTACAAAAAGTCAACATCCTGTCATGAAGACTGAAGGTTTGTGGATTGAAAAAGGAGTTCAATCTTTTATTAATCAAATACCAAAAGAGCATTTATTAAGACAGTTATACATGTTCAGTACAAATTACTCTGTTTTGGAAGCAATGAAAAATGTTAATAAAATATCAAAAGTTATAAGCATAAAAAGTATTAACTCATTCATATCAAATGATTTATCAGAAATATCAAAGATGGAATTAAAGCCCATTTATCGGAATGAATCAAAATATTCGCTTACAGTTGAAGAATCTGAAATGTTAGAATTATTAAAACCGAGACTTGAACCTGAATATGAGCTATTGGATAAATTAAATCTTAATTTTTAATGATAAAACGTATTTTAAATAGATTATTTAGGAAAAAAAGCTTTACAATAGTTGGTACATTTGAAATTGGATCAAACACAAAATTAGATACTCATTTAATTTCATGGAATTCTGTTGAAAACCAAGTTATAGTCGGTGCCGATTCATTAATAAATTGTAAAATATATTTTGAAAAATCTGATTCTGAACTTTCTATCGGTTCAAGAACATTTATTGGTGGCGGAACAAAATTAGTTTCTGCTAAATCAATTACAATTGGTGATGATGTTCTAATTTCTTGGGGTGTATCCATTGTTGACCATAATTCACATGCTATCGAATTTTCAAAACGAAAAGATGATGTTACAAATTGGGGAAATGGAATTAAAGATTGGACTTATGTAAAAATGGAACCTGTAGTTATTGGAAATAAATGTTGGATTGGTTTTGATGTAATTATCTTAAAAGGTGTTCAATTAGGAGAAGGTTGTATAGTTGGTGCAGGTTCAGTTGTGACAAAATCATTCCCTGCATGGAGTATAATTGGAGGGAATCCTGCTAAACTAATTAGAACCTTAGCCGAAGATGAACGATAAAGATCTATGACTTGGGAAGAAGCTGTAATCCATTTTCAGAATAAGGCCTCGAAAGAATTAATTGAGCAGTGTTATTTTCATCCAAAACCGATTGATGCTGCTCGTACTTTTGAAAAAAGTCGAGAGTTTAAAGATTCATTAGCTTTAGTTAATTCTAAAAAAGGCGGAAAACTATTAGATATTGGAGCTGGAAATGGAATAGCTAGTTTTGCTTTTGCACAAAATGAGTTTTCAGTTTTCGCTTTAGAACCTGATTCGAGTCTTATAATTGGGTCAGGTGCAATTCGGAGCTTGAATGATTATCTCAAAAATCCCATTAACGTTTTTGAAGAGTTTGGCGAAAGCTTACCGTTTGAAAACAATTTTTTCGATGTTGTATATTGCCGACAAGTTCTACATCATGCTAGAGATTTAACCCAATTTTTGAAAGAAATTGGAAGAGTATTAAAAAAAGGTGGCTTAGTACTCACGTTAAGAGATCATGTTATTTCAAAACCAGAAGATTTACAGGCTTTTTTGAATCGACATCCCCTACACAAATTCTATGGTGGAGAAAATGCTTTTTTACTAACTGATTATGAGAACGCTTTTATAAATTCAGGTTTAAAAATCAAATCGAAATTCAGCCCACTAAGCTCAATTTTTAATTATTTCCCAGAAACTGAAGAGTCTGTTAAAATGAAAATTCGTGGATTACTTAAATCCGATATGAATCAAATTGAATATTATTTGAGTCGATTTATGTCAGCACAGAATATTATTTCAAAATACGGCGATAGAGCTTCTGAGCGCTTAAATGATCCAGGCCGATTGTACTCCTATTTATTGGAGAAAGCAGAATGAAAGTTTTAATTACTGGAATATCCGGCTTTTTAGCAACCTACTTATCTGAATCTTTTTTAAAAAAGAATTATGAAATTCTTGGTTTATCACATGCAGCTATAAATCAACAATTCGAAACTATTCACTATTTAAATCTGCATTTACCGGATAATCGAATTTATGATGTGATTAAAAATGAACAGCCAGATGTTGTTATTCATGCTGCTGGAACCGCATCTGTACCAAAATCCGTGGAATCGCCTTATGAAGATTTTTCGATAAGTGTACCAGGAACGGCTATGTTGTTGGATGCCTTACGTTTGCATAAACCAGATGCCCATTTTATTTTTTTCTCAAGTGCTGCGGTTTATGGAAATCCTGAAATACTTCCTATTACTGAAAACTCTTTTGTTCAACCTATTTCACCTTATGGTTATCATAAACGAATGGGGGAATTATTATGTGAAGAGTATTCGAAAATTTATGGTTTAAATACTTCAATCCTTCGGATATTTTCTGCTTATGGAAAAGGATTAAACCGTCAGGTTGTGTTTGAAATAACTCGGAAATTAATTTCCACTAGTGATAATAATGAGATTATTGAGTTTTATGGAACTGGTGATGAAAGTCGAGATTTCATTCATGCATCAGATATAGTTCAAGCAGTTCAGTGTTTAATTCAAACTAAAAAAAGAGGGTTTGAAATATATAATTGTGCATCAGGA
>Ga0210025_1002440_pt1 | contig 18139 bp, 9 predicted proteins | sample CryGeyme20150102_FD_183989 | JGI IMG/M metagenome (GOLD analysis project Ga0210025, IMG submission 183989) | Groundwater microbial communities from Crystal Geyser aquifers in Utah, USA - Crystal Geyser metaG 2015-0102 (SPAdes) (version 2) | ecosystem: Environmental > Aquatic > Deep subsurface >...
AAAAAAATGTTTAGGTGGCACTGCATGTGTACTAGTTAAATGTCAAGAATCCCTTAAACGTTAACAGTCAGCCAACGTTAACAGTCAGCAGCACTCTAGTCTCTTTCGTCATTCGAAGGCATGAGTGCGGTACCGTACTCTAACGGAAGCAAGCAAGAGATGGATTGGTTCACTTCGCCGAGACTTCCTATGAGCTTCCTGGAAGGTGACGAATTGCTTTCAACCATGGATAGGGTTACGTCTGGAGGAAACATTAACTTCTACGAAACTCGAAGAAAAGCATGGCGGCAAGGACTACTATTAGACTGCTAACTACAAGCTTCATTCTTGGGTACCATAAGTAGCTTACCAGGTATACAAGTACTAGTTAGTAGCTTGGAAAAGAACCGGATGGATCCGAAGAATCATCATCATCATCATCATCATCATCATCATCCAAAGACGTACTTCGTGTAACTCCTCCGTGTTGGACTTTAGGTCGCTGCGGAGGTGTAGGAGACAATGCCCAATTATTACCTCCGCTGCTACCGATACTTGTCATGGATTCCATCATCCCGGCGTACTCGGAGGATATCAGCAATTCGCTAGGATCCTTGGATTGCTTTGTTTCCTTAGCAGAATTATCCAGGGCATATCCCAAGACATTTTGCAAATAGTTAGGATCCACATCACTGGTAGAAATTCCAGATACTAGACTGTCAATGGATTCACGACGATTGTTGGATGGAAGTCGGGCGCTTCTTTTCGGTTTTGAGAAGCTTTGTTTCTCGTGGATTCGCATGTCAACAGAATCATTGGCATACGAATCGCACGACATTCGTCTTGAAATTGTGCCCGTATCTAAGCTTTCACTCATATTGCATTTTGAATTGCTTATCTTGAGACTCGTGTTACCGTAACCCAACACTCCGGAAAGATAGGGATTGCTGCCACTGCGCCCTGAATCGGATTCATCATCACTATACTCGGAATCGGAATCACAATTGTGGTAGATTCCCCGTGTAACGGTATGACCAGGCATCTTTCCAAGCGACGCAGCTGGTTGAGAATATTGTTGCTTCTTGTTGCCAAAAGGTTTCATAACAACAGAATCGTTCGCATAGCTGTACACACTCGAGGCCGTCGACTCCATTGACATGCGCCGCGTCATGTTGCTTGGTTTGTCATCGTGGTGTTTTTTGTTGGAGTATTCCATAACGACCTTCGTCATGTAATCTATTGGAGTTTTATTGCTGTCAACATCGTCGTCATCCTCGCTAATGATTTCGGGACCTTTGCTTGACTCTTCACTGCTTCCAGAAGAATCATCGTCTTCCGTGGTGCGGTCATCCATGTCTTTACTCTTTTTTGAATATCCCATTACGATACGGGTCATGTAATCCACGGGAGTCTTGTTGCTGTCAACGTCTTCATCACTACAATTGTTCGAACCACTCGGGTCATTGCTGCTACTGCTCTCATCATCATTTTCGCCATCTCCGTCATTCGAAGCAGCGGGATCCGCTGTTTGTGTTGTTTCGCTTACAGCTGTAGATAAACGAGTATTTCGCCGCAAATCGAGAGAATCCGCCGCATAACTGCAGGCATCAAAGCTAGAATCATCATCGTCTTGTTCCTCTACGCGTCTTACATCCGATGGCATGACTTGTTCGTATCCTAAATCCTGATGAACTGCTGTTGCATGATTATTATCGTCGCCGTAACCTAAATCTTGTCGACTCGGAGCCGCTTCTCCGTATCCCAAATCTTCCAATCGCACAACACCGTCAGCAGGTGTTGGTTGCAACTGTGACTGTGGTCGTGGTTGAATTCGATGGGCGTGCATTCGCAAATCCATGGAATCAACCGCCTCGGAATAGGTACTGTTACCCAGAGAATCATCCAACTCACCAACATTCCTACTATTTTCTCGACCTTTTTCTTTTCGCAAATCCATGGAATCTTTCGCTGCCGAGTAGGCACTGTCAGCCAATGAATCATCCAAGACAACAACAGGAGCATTTGTTTCGGCGGCAGTTCTTTTATCATGACCCGTAGTTTTCAGTTGGTGTGGGGAAAGCCTCGTTGCGTGCATTCGTAAATCCATGGAATCTTGAGCCTCCGAGTATGTACTATCTGCCAACGAATCATCCAGCGCACGTGTTAATGTTTTTGTTGGTAGTAGCGAGGGTTCATTTGGCAATGCGTGGTGGTGTCGTATTTTACTGTTTCGTCTCAAATCCAAAGAGTCCTTTGCAAAGGTGTCGTCATCATCATCATCATCATCATCATCATCATCATCGCCGTGATGATCTAAAAAGTCATCCAGACGCCCAGAAGCTACCTTTTGAGTGCTACTGCTTTTGGGGTGGGTATTCTTTCGCCGTAAATCTAACGAATCTGCAGCATACGAATACTCGTCACTGCCACTGCCATCATCATCATAATCATCGCCGCCGCCGCCGCCACTATTACTATTTCTAGTAATACTGTTGATGCGTTTACGACGTTGCCTAATTCGTGATTGCACCTCCGTTGTTGTAACCTGTACTTGATCGTTGGTCAAATAACTTCCATAACTGGAAATTGACGACCGTCTGCTACAGGAATCGTCAATGTTTGTTTGTTGTTTGTAATCATCGTCGTCGTCGTTGGCGTTGGCGTCAGAATGATTCGGAATTTCGAGTACACCTTTCAGAGGCATCAGCATTGATGATGATGATGGTGATTGCAATTGATTACCCTGTTTGTACTGCCAATTACCCACTGGTGGTACAGGACTCCTTGGTGGCTGTTGTCGTGGCTGTTGTCGTGGCTGTTGTTGTGTCGGCTGTTGCTGTTGTTGGTGTGCCAACGATCGTCTTCGAACGGGCTTTTGTCCCCAAGTCGTTTGAGTAACACCTACAAATTCGTTACCAATACTAACACGACGTGTTACTCGTGGTAAAAAGTTACTGACGATAGCAGCATTGGATTTTTGGGCAGCAGTAAAAGAAGAAACATTTCCCATACTACTTCTTCGTCTTCTATTATTCGAAGACGCCGCCGAGGCAGCAGCAGAAGACGTGGTAGCAGCAGTAGCAGTAGCAGCAGCAGTACTACTACTTCGACTTAGCTGCTTCGTATTGTTGCTCTTGTTGTCGTTGCTATTACTATTCTTCCTACCCGCAAATCGTTGACGCATGCTTTTGGCACGCGTTTGCTGAGCCGATGCCATAGGAGATACTGGAGAAGGAGACATGGAAGGAGTAGATGTTTGTTGCAGCTGCTGCTGCTGTTCCTTCGTGGAACCAGCAGAAGCAGATTTTCCACGACTGCTGTACTGCACAGGCATACTCTTAGTACGGATAATGGCGTCTCTGTCACCACCAATTAGTCTTGTCGGAATTTTCTTGGATGACGAAACCTTCGTCTTTTCATTGTTGTTGTTGTTGTTGTTGTTGGTAGTGGTGGTGGTGTTCGATCTGGGCGGAGACAAGGAGCCAGCAGAGGCAGCAGCGGCAGTAGCAGCGGCGGCAGCAGAGGTATCCATGTTCTCTCTAACGGAAAAATGAATTCTCAACTCAAACCTTCAAGAAGGCTCGTTCGAACAAAGGTTGGAGTAGATCTAGTCTAGGTGGTGGCGATTGATGGATGGGGGAATAAAGCAAGGAGAGAGAGAGAAACGTGGTACCAGATAGCGGCAGCAGTATACCCCCGAATAGCCCTTCTTTCATCAATCAACGATTGATCGGTACAGGAGCGTTGCTTCCGGTTTTTCACGGATTTCCATTGGGGGTATTTATTTTTCAACAGACATTCTGATTTCCTCGATTCATAGGAAGAAGGAGAGCCAGCCTAACCTGAAAATGACACAACGAAATAGCTACAGTAGACTACAGTACCTAGTAGTAGTGGTCTACTAGTAGTAGTACTAGGGAGTGCTACTACTAGCTAGCTAGAGAGGCGTAGAGTACTACTACTCGGAGTATGGTGGTGCACTAGTCTAGTACTACTCTAGTAGACTACTGTACCTAGTATTTACAAATCTAATACTCGAGTATTTATTTGTAATACTACTACTGTAGACTAACACCAGAAAGTAGTAGTACGTAGACTAGCTAGAGTAGCTAGTAGGTCTACGACTAGTAAGATTCAATGATCTTATTATTACATTTATTTTTTGTTCGCCTACTAGCTACTCTAGACTAGAGTACTACTACTACTGGAAGTGAAGTACTGTAGTAGCTACCACTACTAGCTACTACTCCTACCATCTACTGTAGCTACTGTAGCTACTAGCTAGCTACTGCTACTCTAGTAGTAGACCACCAGCCTTTCTGGGAATACAATCAACCAACGTTTGCGATAGCATGCCACGAGCTACCGCACCTATCTACCGTACATAGCTACACTTACTCGACAATAAAAGTTGGTAGCAAAATACACAAGTAAAAGATCAATGAGTTATTTCATCAAGGAAGGTGTTGATAAAACTTTTTTACTAGTGCTAGTAGCAGTGTCGTGCTGTCATGCTTCTATGGAGCTGCTCTGTTGCGTTACTTCTGCTCTGTTCTTACTTGTTCAATAGCGCGTAGACAGCGTAGCGTGAATTGTGTTCCTTCGAGCTTCTCTCTTTTTGCTTTGCAGTTTATTCGTCCAAAAAATCTTTACACAGTTATGTCATAGTGAACGCCATTGATATCGACTCTCAGTGCCTGGATGTGTCCTTTGGCGTACTTGTCAGCCTGAAGTGTCGCAATACCAGATCCCCTGCTTCCAACAACTTCAAATGAGTTCGCAATATGCGTCGTTGTTGTATCATTCACCGTAATTGTTTCGGAACTGTGAGACATCATTTGCCCAATCTTGATGGGAGTCCCCAAAAGAGTTTGTACGTCCGTGTCTGCCGCCATGAGCTTCACGGCTTGTTTCAGCAATGGTTTTGCCTTGCGCTCTTCTTTGGCCAATTCGCTCTCAACAGTCTGCGTAATGGAATTGACAAACGCTCGAATAGGCCAAGGAAATGGAGCCAAGACATTGTTGATTTCATCACTTTTCGTGAGTTTTCCACTTTCCTCGTGACGAGGAACAAGAAAGATGTCCTCATCTTTTTCCTTATCCTTCTTAAAAGGCATTAGGGATTTGATTTTGTCAGCGAGGTTGGTCAAAAAACCTTTATTGCTCGTGGGACTGCTGTCTTTTGATGATGATTGTAAAATAAGCTCAGGTTCCGTGAGCTGGTGCCCAGCAGCCTGTGCGCGCACAACTACACTGTTTGGTGTAATCACAAAGGACATTGCAACTGGAAATACCAGCAGAAGCCAAAGCCAGGTTCGCCGGCCATTGTTTCTCATTGTTGTCGTATTGTTGTGCTTGCTAGGTTTTGATGATTCCTTTTACTTCTTTGATTGATTGCTTTATGTGTTCTCAAAATTCGAGAAAAATGAGGTGATAGATACAGTTCTCTCTACGACTGCGCATGTTTCGATAAGTCATATCGTATTCTTAACCTTACCCTTTCCTTGCAGTACGGTAGGCTAAGAGTACTGCTACCTGCTAGATTACAACTCACCATTACTATTTGAATTCAACACACTTGGCTTGAAGCTGAAGGTCGGGATGCTTTCCATTCACCTAAAGCACTGTCAAATAGTTCTTCTTGTTCGATCTGCGTGGCGAGTTTTTGCTGTTGTTTTTGTTGCTGCACAAGACAGTCATTGCCCGAGGAAAATCAGCTACTCCATGACTCCATTGCGTCGGCGCATTGCTTCCATGTGCAGTCATTGCTGTAAACATCTAGCTGCTTATTTTTTCAAAGGCACGATCGTACAATCTGAACGTCTGTTCTTCTTGAGAATTTTTAGTTGACTCAAAGGGAGGAAGCGTGTCTGTCCCTATGTCTATGCTCTTACTAGTACCTTCTTGCCATCAAATTGACTTCTGTCTCACCTTGTCGTGCTAGCTCACGGTGCTGGATCAACTGGTTGAAGTACGGTGGGGTAACATTGCGTCGCCTGGATTCGTGGCGGCTGCATTTTTAATTGAATACTACTAGGTCTACATCAGGTAGTAGCTATTACTCCGTGCTCGTACTCTTCACTAGTACACTCAATTGATGCAGCTGGCAGAAACCGTGCAGATAATTCATTGTGCTCATGACCCGACCTGAAAGCTGTGCGGCTCTCTGACTTTACACGCGGCAGTCGGATCAAAAATCTAAAAATACAGCTCACATCATCCATTTGCCGAAAGAGGCAACAAGAGGAGCTACTAATAGGTACTACTAGACTACTCTAGAGTACTCTGTCAACAACTACTCTCGTTCACTCCAATTGGCAAGATCTACAGCCAGCACCGAGTTGCTCAGTTATCTGCACAATTACTTAATCTTTTACAGTAGAAAACATTACATTTACATTTGACCGCGCACTCTCATGTCATCCACAACAATCTACCGAATGAGCTTGCTCTTGGTTGGCATTTTGGTGCTTTTCTACGAAACCTCTGTGGTGGCAGTCAGTCCGATTGTGGTCATGGACGCATCGGGAAGTCTCAAACTTCAGAACATTCCTTCTTCCATAAAATCCGATCAGCTTATTGCTATGATTGTCAGTCCCGATACTCCTTCGGCGGCCTCCTTGAGCAAGAGTACAGATGACAGCAACTCCATCCTCAATTTGGACCCGTCAGCCTGCCGATTGACCTGCCGAGGACCAACGTTGTCCGTCAAATCATCCGATCCTGAATGCGTTTCGGTGGCTCTTTGTTCGTTGACAGCCGTTGCACTGGTGTTGGACGGAATTACCACGGGAGATGTCGAAGCTGGCTTTAAAAATTCGCGCCATGCCGTAACCTTGACGGCCCTCTTTCGCACTAAAGCTACCTTAGCAGGGGATGCCGCTGAAGAGAGTGATAATATCACAGACAAACAAGCACTGGTCTTATACGTGGAAGGAGATGTCTCGGAGAAGCTCGAAAAACAAATTCGGAGAGATGTCTTGACATTGTATGATGCCGCCGCCGCAGAATCAAAAGACGTTCCCTCCTTCGACAAGGCCTACGAACTCCAAATTGTTTCTACAGAATCTCAATCCGAGAGTCAGGTATGCACAAAGACCTATGGTTGTGGTGCACTGTACTGTCCAGTCCTATCTCTATTATTCAGGCCAATCACCTCACCCATTTTTTCCTCGCACCCTCTACGAAAACATACAGCTCATGACAACAATCTCTGAGGCGGCATCAGCAGTAGCTACGACAGGTAAGCCGCTGGGACTAGCTTTGCAGGACGCCCAGAATAAAATTCAGAAATGGCCTTTCATCACATCGGGGGCATTGGATCCTCCGCAAATTGCCAGTGCCTTTGTAGTGGTTGGGGATGCTCATTCGCGTCAAACTCGCTCGGCACGTGCCAAATTGGCTTCCTGGAAAAGTCGCACAGCACGAGGATTGCTGGTGGATGGATTTGGAAAGGACGCCGAACAGCTATACAAAAAGACCTTATCTACCTTTGATGCGGAAACATTGTCGGCAGCTGGTTTGCCTACAGTGGCCGCCTATCGTGCCGGTCAACGAGAGCAATTGCAATCCTTGGTCAAGGGCGCCATTCGGGATTCCTTCCAGGCACAAGTCGCCAATCTTGAAAAACGAACCATGAAGAAATTTAGAGCCAAACTGCTCAAACATGTCAACAACAACAACATGGATGAAGCCGCCACTGCGATCGATAACAATGCGGCTGCGCTTCGTGCTGCTACCTTTGGCTTTGAAACAGCCATGGAGGATTTGTCCGTTCCAAGTTTGGGACTGACAAAAGAGGGAGCCGTACGCGCCATGACCGCGAAATTGAACGATGAACTCATGTCCTTTGCCGATAGTCCCGCCGCCAAGTTGAAGCGTGCTAAGCAAGTGAAGAAAGTCGTAAGTAAAGAACGCAAACCCTCCCAGAGAGCGATCGACTTTGGATTGGATTTGGTCGCCATGATACGACCGGATGGATTTGGAAGTTTGCAAGGCTTTGCGGGGTACCAATTGGGCGGGAACAGTCTCACCGTTGGACTTCATAATGATGCCGACGATCCACAAGTTATTTCACAGTTCGGCGGTGTACGACCGCCACTTTTGCGAGTGCAGCCGAAGCTACGTGTAGACGTAGAATTATAAAGTGCTACTAGAAACGAGTTATTTTTAAACGACATTTTAAGGACGACATCGAACGTAGAAGCTGCTCCCGCTTTTCTTTGCGTTTTAAATCCACTACTTTGCCTCCGGGCTGCACTTGTCTCACTCTGCGAGGGAAGATACGACCACAACTTGTCCATGTTCCAGTGTTCGATGAACTGGGCACATGTTGGCAATTTCCAACAATCGTGTTCGATCCTTTTCGGTTAATTCGCTGCCTTCCACTGAAATGATGCGTTCAATTTTATCAAACATGGGACTCTTTCCCTTTTCGACATCGCCGCACTCTTCGCAATCTTTCTTGTGCGCCTTGTTGTGACTCAAAACTACAGAGACACTCGTTAAGGGAAGCTGTTTTCGATCCGCGTACATGCGCAGAGTCATGACCGTACATGAACCCAGAGCTGAGAGGAGCAGATCGTAGGGACTGGGACCCAAGTCAGCTCCTCCAACACTAACAGGTTCATCGGCTTGTAACTTGTGCTTTTCGTTTACTACAATCTTGGACAAAAATGGAGATTCGGTCTCATTTGCACGGCTGCTGTCAGTCGATTTCACCACCACCTGGGAAGACGCTTGGCGCAGTCCTTGCCTCACCTTTTGATTGCTGGCTCTCGTCAGAGCAGCAAAGGTTAACGATCGAATCATAATCATGGAGGTTCTTGCGAAAATGATATCACGTGAAGCAGTCTCAGTGACTCGAGCAATTGAAAACAACATTTGCGGCGAACAGAATCCATTGCGAGACGACGCGACGACTGAGGAGATAGTGAGGTGAAGATTTATTTTGGTTCAAAGATACTTTTGGATTCATTGTTTAGGGTTAGCACTTTAGTTGTCCTAAGCCTACTAAGCTAGCTACTACTAGTAGTGGCGCTAGTAATAGTGTACGTAGTAATCGAGTAGGGGTAGTACGTCGTAGTCTGAACAATTTCCAGATTGTGCCGAGTTCCAAAAATTCGAACTTTTTAGGGCGTAGAGTACCTCATCCAGAGTAAATCAGAAATTAGCAGGCGTTGGAGACTGCTGCATTTTGCCACCTACTCTTGCCGAACGACGCTTTCTTTTTGTTTTTGGCACACAGAAGTAATGCTCTGGCCCATCTGCTCCGCCTTGAGTCAAAATCCCACCACCAAATCACAGCAGCAGCACCGGTGTTTCCATGCCATAGCCCTAGGGAGCGGAGCCTTGGAGTCGAATCCAATAGGTAGAGGAAAGGTTTTACCCTGCAATGATGACTGTGAGCATTGCTGCCATCATTGCCGCTGCAGTTTACCCTTGCATGAGACGTTGCTGGAGGAAAACCCAGCGGTGTGGGACTGATTTCTCGTGACTCAGAACACCTCACAGAAGAAGATACAATTTTTATATTAAACCTGCACAAGATGACCTGACACCTGACAATGACGACTGCAATGTATGTAGAGCCTGTGAAGGCAGATTTAATTCCGTTACGTCTCGCACAACTAGTTTTATTATAAGCAGCCGAAATCAAATAATATTACTGTAAACAGAAGCCACAATGACAAGAATATTTCTCTTGTTTTCGCCTTTGCTCCTGGCTTTGTCCTGGTATCCGTCGCAAGGATTTATTCCTCACCACACATTCCACACGACAACAAGTACTTTGTGGTTCACACCCACTACTCGGACGCCCACAAATTTCAAGACGCAACTTAACTTCTTTCAGAATATTATTGAATCGCTTACTGGATCCACCAAATCTCCGTCTTCTAATAGCGCAGGAGAAGTTGTGGTGGCCAAGAGAGAATCTCTCAAAGCAGCTTTATTGGAAGCCTGTCGAAATCCTGCCACCAAGAATAAAAAACAGCAACGTGCCACGGTCGAAGCACTGATGGAGGAACTGCAGCAAGTCAATCCGACGACTTCCACTGCCTCGAGTCTGCTATTGCAGCGAAGATGGGCACTCGAATGGACGACAGAAAAGGAAATCAATTTCTTTTTGGACGTGGGATTATCGAATCAAATTACTCAAACTATTTCGACCACAACCATTGGAAATCGGATTGAATTTGTCAGGGCGGGAGGATTTTACGTCGATGGAACACTGAGCATTCCTGATCCTAAAGGTTGTCGAACCGATTTTGAATTTACCACGGCTACCTTGAATTTGGGAGAACGCTGGGGTCAATACACGTTTCCACCCGTCGGCTCGGGCTGGTTTGAGACCCTTTATTTGGATGACACATTACGAGTCGATATCAACAGCCGCAGTGACATTTTGATTTGCACGCCTCTTCCAAATTAAAGCCAAAAGACATGGAGTGAGCTGTCATGTTTCAAAGAGATGGATCAGCTAAACAACAATGCACGAGCTCCATAGTATTACCGTGCTGTAGTGTTTCTTGCGATCTTTTCGTGCATTCTCAAAAGTGTCTTTGCCTGGTAAGCTCTGTTGCTATCTGACTATTAGTAGGTACCAACCACACTATGCCTATCGGCGTTCCAATTTTTGACTACTACTTTGTCAGCTATTCTAGCTAGTAGAAGGCTCCTCCCTATATCAGATCAATAATCGTTCATTTTGGCGATCCAAAGTCGTGCCCGCTGACATGTTTCTGCGGTCGCCGTGGACCTTCAAGAGTCATTGGTCCTCTCCGCTCCGCTGTTCCTTTCCGAAGAAAGGATTAGGACGCATCTTCATCGTCGATCTCTCTTCTATTTTGGTAGAATCGCCATCTTTTTGCAATCTCTGCGAACCACGTGCTCTCAACTCGAATGTAATTACTCCTATTTTATATCATTGTTATAATGTACTACCATCAGCTACCGCTGTAGCCTTTTGCCCCCACTGGTCCAGCTTAAAGTCTTAAGCAGCAGCAAGTGATCATTATTTCTTCATTCTCGTTGCTCGTCCCATAAAATCTTGCTGGTATCATTTTTTAATTCAATGTACTACGTACAGTTTACAGTAATAATGAAATAGCTAGCTGAATATCATTATTGTTACGGTTCCTACCCTCACTTTGTCATCGTTTGCGCACAGAATTCTTTCCTACAATTCATCACTATCCGAGGACGATGACGTATCACTGAAATATTGCGCTCCCTTGATTGCGACTGTTTCTTCAATACCAGCATCGAGGGCACTGACCAAAGCCTCGTAGTATCTTTGAATCCAGTACCACTCTTGTTCGGGAATTTTTGAGTGATCCAGCTTGGCGAGATCCAGATCGAGGAGTCGCCGGAGCTCTCTGCGCATAAATTTGAGACCTTTCCGGTCCGGCATTTCTATTAGCTCCCCCGTACTGTCGTCTTCATAAAACTTTGCTCTGATGGTACCATTTTCATTTTGAATGACTTGGTAAAGTATATTGTGATCCAAAAAGGGCCATACTTGAGGAAATCCTTCAACGAATCCAAAATCCCGAAAGATGCCAGGTGTTCCCCAATCATCGACAACGTCGTAGCAGTCTTCACACTCATTGTAACTGGCGAAAAGTTCGTCTCCCACCGCAACCGCTTTTGTTGTGTAGACTTGGACTCCTTTGTCCGATCGTAGCGTACTGGTTTCGGTATCGACATTACGCTTGCCATTGTCGTGATTGAACATGTCCCAAATGGGAATGAGCTCAGTATCATATCCTCTTTGAATGGCGGTGGCAGCCGCGTGTTCTGCTTCCTTGTCGCCATCCTCAAAGCACCCCTTCTGAATTAAGTGATTGTCTATCCAAGATTCCAACTGGTAGGGTGGTAGCGTATAGTGTCCGTAATTGGGACTCGTCTCGTTGCTAGTGCGATAACCCAACATGTCTCGTAAAATGGCTTTGGATTCAGAAGTATAGGTTGCTGGCAATTGGCCTCTGGGAATGGACTCCAAATACGCCATGAAGGGTCCATAATTGGAGCTGCTGGGATCTTGGCGATATCGTTCTTGTTCTTCCAATATACGATGTCCTAATTTACAGGTATTTCCGTAAAATCCCACCATGACTTCTTCCATGGTAGTATCTTGTCGACTGAAAAGATCGTTATCTCGAGATTCTTCCCGTGGCAGACTTATGTAGCATTCTCGAGGTACGTGCAATATCAGCTCCTCATCGACCAGTGGTTCTTTGGCAAAAACGCCCATGGGTGAACTGATATCCGTAGGATCTCGACGACGGATCTCCACCTTATTACTGACAAATCCTCCCTTAGATCGGACCCACTCAATCATAGCACGGGCATGGTCGACCGTACTTGCTTTTGTATCGGTAGGAAGAGCTGATGCTACCGATAATGACGACGATGACCTCAGGAAGCCTAGAAGCAAGAGCAAGAGGGACCCCACAATATTGGCACGAAACACTGTTGTTATCTTCATAATATAATACTGTATATTATAGTATCAATGCTGATCAAAAAAATATACGTAAGCAGATATTTTGAGCTCCGAAATGTTAGTGATTGCTTGAACTAGGTATTCTTTATTTACTTTGGAACGACTTAAGCCCGTTTGGGACTTCTCCTTCTCAAAAAACGAATTTGTGCTCAAGTTAGGATGTTCTAGAGTAGCGATAAAAATCCGTCCTCGCCGATTCTTGCACGCGCGGAGCGTCTGCGTAAGTGTCGGCAGCACGACTGGTTTATTTACAGTCTGTAAGTTTTACAGGTTGTTGTCTACCGTCACTGATACTGGTACCAGTAGTACCTGGTAGTAAACCTCCTCCTTTTCTTATTTTTTTATCATAGAGTCTACTGTACATCAGTTGATCTCGCCTACCAGTACTACTATTGTACCAGGTACTCGGAGAACTCAAACAAGTAGAGTATTCATCTTTTCTACTAGTTACCAGGTAGTAGCTACTAGATCCGAGTTGCTACTCCGACCCGAGTACAGTACTAACGTAGTCGTAGCTAGATAGCTGTCAAACCTTTCGTCACAATTCTAGAGGAAAAATAATACTCTATTAATTACTTCGTCGTTTTGCTTGCGCGCGTAAACCTGCAAGTGCGATGACACCCAACTTGATTCTTATTCGTCGCGAGTACAAGGGAAGCAACCATCCGCGAGTTGGAAATGGTCTCCCTAAAAGGTAACGGAAGCGGCCTTCAGCAACTCGCGCACAAGACCAAGCATTTGTAATTTGTAACTTCAAGCAATCAAATCTTGCTTGCATGAGATCATAAGGCTTTCCGGTATCAAAATCTCAAAGATTTTTCGTGGCTTGCCCTTCAGCTGTTCCGCGGGCTTTTTGGTATGCTATTGGCTACTGGTAGGAAAATCAATAGCATCCTCGGGTGTGCGTTCCGACGACCAATGGCTGTGATCTTGAGTCTTCACTTGTTGGATCCGTTCTCAATTTGATCCATCGTGATCATGCTGCTAGAAAAACCAAACTTACAAACGTGCTGATGCGATTGCCGGACATCTTCATGAAACGATCCTTTAAAACTGTATCCAAATGAAACATGTCTTGGAAATACACCAACGCAGCAAGTAACTGGTAGTAAAATTCTTCCTTTGAGAATGTTGGATTACATTTTTCGGGAAGACGATGATTCCGAACTGAAAACAAGATTCCTTCAATCGTCTTGGCGAAAAAATCTATATTTAGAAGCACTTGGACAAGAAAACTTGGTTGCAAATACTCTGCTCACATATACCCGCAGTACAATCATTCAACTTTTCATTCAGCGTCTGCAAATGAACCCGAAGTGCCCGGTGCGTTGAACGTGCATGTGAAAAGAAACCCAAATCACACCGACTGTTGACAAGACGAACTGTCACTTTCGAAATTGTCGTGAAGTAACATGGATGTGTCCATTGCCTGATATCGTTCGTGGAAACGGATCTGGGCGTTATTCGTATCGTCCGAAATGAAAAAGAAATGCTACGACAGGTCGGTAAAGTTACCCCACTGATCCATGGTAAAATCTTGCGATGCTCGATGATAGAGCTCTTGGTCCAATTGGCTTATCCGTTCTAGGCCCTTTCGTGTCGCAGCCGAACATTTATCAAGTTTGACGTACCCCCCTTGTTGTGGAGAAGTATTGGCTTTGGGCATGTGCTTCCCTAGTTCGCCTTTGCCAAACATAATTTTCGTCAATAGTGGAAGTGTTTCCGTAGATAATGTATCGGTTCGTCCAATCCAATCCATGGTCCTCTGCAGAGACAAATACGTTTCTTGACACTCGGTCCGGCGGAGTTCATGGAGACGATACATTTTTTGATCCGCATCGTCGCCGTAGGCCCGTTCACCTCGGGCCAGAAAGAGGCACTGGGGATTCGAGTAGGATACTTGCAAAAGAACTTCTTCCAGTCGTTCATGACTAACATTCTGAATACCATTGACATGATTCTCCTTGGGTCTATCTTGTTCACCAAAAATACCTCCCAAACTCTCTACATATTGCAGTATCTCTCGTTGCGATCCGGTTATCTCCATTCCTTGGTCCTGTCGTTCTTGGATTTTTTTATACTTTCCGTGCAGTTGTATGGGATGAGGACGGCCGATGGGGTCCCGCCGTTGTCTGTCAAAATTTTGTCTTGCCTTCGAACAGTCCAAGTTGGGCTTGAGAGGATTGTTGCAGAACCGAAAGTCGCCCGGATGAATGTAATAAAAATTGAAAAACGAAACTTGCATGCTAACTGCTTCTCGCAGGAGCGTAAAGGCAAAAAAGGGAATTTCTGTCACTTTGGACTGCTGTCTCCAATAGTGCAGATAGGGCTCCAATTCCAAGGCATTGTAATTGTCCATTCCGTGAACTTCGACAAACAAAATTTTTCTTGGCTTGCTCGTTTGGTTTTTATTATCATTACTGATCGTGTTGTTGGTATCCAATTGACGAAAGTACTCGTTAATTTGTGGCAAAGCTTGTTCTCGAAAGACTTGTAACGTATTAGCTGCCACGTAACGCATTTTACTTTTGGTAAGCGCTAAAAGTTCCTGCTGTTCGGGAGAAGCCGGCGCCGATTTTTTTCTTTGACCACGCAATGATGGAGGTGATAATCTCCCATATAATTCCACAGGGAGTGGATGGTCCGGCGGTCGCGTAGCTCCTTCCAACCGTCGTCTCCTTCCTTTAGCCTCGTACTGTTGGGGTCGTCTTCGGGCGGCCAGGAAATGATCCCATTTGCGCATTTGCTTCCGACCACCACTTCCAAAAAGCAAACCACTATACTTAGTTTCAACATCAACATCATCATCACCAGCACCACCGCCACCAGCAGTAGCTGCAGTAGCAGCTCGTCGATCTTTTATGAGCCGCTGTTTTAAATGTTTTCGGAATCGAAAACTGAATTGTCGTATGGTTTGACCGCCCGTTTTGGGAACGTGTAAAAAGAAAATAATTCCTGCTCTGCTGGTGGTCATGTCGGGCAGGATTCGTTTTCCATCGTCATTTGTAGCAAATAAATCCATCGTATCTTCGACAGGTGGTGGCGTCCAGTCCTTGTATTGACGATAGCTAGACAAGCGTCCGCGTTGAGCTTCGAGCCTATTTTTCTGTCGTTGTAAAATGCGTTCTTGTTGTTGATCTAATAGTTCTTCGTATGTGAGAGAATCTTTGCCACTTCCATCGCTATTCGCAACAGCAACAGCGGCAGCGGCGGCGGCAGTGTCACCTAGTACTGGAGGTACTGGTGGCATGTCGTGCTGAACGAATCCATGAGTATTGGAATATCGCTCTTCGTGTTTTCTTATTCGTTCTTGTGCTTTTTGATGTTTTTGTTTCCTAGCTTGTAAGTAGACATCTTGAAAATGTTTGCCACCACTTGCTCGATGTTCGTTCGATTTTGATGTTTCTGGAAGATTCCTATCACCACGATCACCCGGTTGTTGATATTGCCGGCGCTGTAAAGCTCTTTCTTCTTCTTCTTCTTCTTCTTTGATTCTCTTGACATTGTTCTTGTAAAAGTCATCCTGAAATTGATTGTCATCATCTTGTGTCGTACCTGCCGTGGTACTACCATCATCGTCGTCGTCGTCGTCGTCGTCGTCTGCTCCCCACCAATACTCTTGCAACAGATTGCTGCCACTTTTTGTGCCGCCCACAAATCGGTTCCCTAAAAAGTTCTCCAGCAGAAGGTTGCTGCCAGCAGAACTGCCAATCTGTTGCAAAGCCTGTCGCGTCTGCAAATATTGGACCATCGCAACGAATACACAAGCCATCAAAATTGATCCCGCAAGGCATTGTTGTCGTGGGCTTCGCTGTCTGATTTTGGTGGCAGTCGTAGCAATATTGGTAGTAGTAGCAGCAGCAGCAGTAGCAGCAGCAGCAGCATTGGTACGGTTTCTCGGTGGGACATAAAGTCTGGCTGAATTATAATGCGCTGACATTTTTAACGTACCCACTGATTCTCTACAGTAAGTGTCACCTCCAACAACTGAAAAAAATAATGTGCGAGTGAGTGAATTGGTATTATTTAATTTTCACTTGACTTGTTATTATATCAACAACTTTGAACGTGTATGCGCACTGCAGAGCGGAGATTATGACATCCAGTTTTTTCTTTTTTGTGGGCTCAACCCGTAAAATCTGTTTCGACCGAAAACAGCAAGCGTGCGGCGACCTATTACAAATCATTTTTTTCTCTTTGGACGGAAGGAAGTAGCGTAAAATCAAGCTTCACTCCATCAAGCAAGCGATGCCAGGAATGGTAACATCATGACAGCATCACGATGTCGTGATGTTGCTTCATTTTGCAAGTAATGCCTATCAAAAGAAAGAAGGATGTTAGAAAAGGAGTCTTCCTCGTTGGTGGCAAGTGGCAACAACGAAACAATATCTTGTTGCTCTGTAACGAGCTCACAACAACAAGCAAGAAGAATGGCAACGACCAACCTGAACATCCACATCCACATCCACATCCACATCCACATCCACATCCACATCCACATCCACATCCACATCCACATCCACATCCACATCCACATTCTCATATATATGATCTTTTTCCTTCTTTCTCCCGGCATCTAAGTGACTCTCATGCAGACTTTTCTTGTCAGGGAAACTGTACCGATAGCCCGGGCGACATAGAAAAAACAAGAAACATAATCAATTGAAGTAAGAAGTAAGTAGCCATTATTTAGTTTATTCGTCCCCTCCAACGAGGTCAGGCTGGAGCGAATAAATAATGTTCTCCTGCTGTGGTAGTAGTATTCCGGCGGTCTACTTGTGCATGCATGAACCTAACTTGCTAAGCAATCGTGAACTACTACAAGTGAAGGATCTTGTTGAACAATGTTCTTCTACGGCAGACTACGGTAAGTCGTAATAGAGTATTCAGCTTGCAATTAAGCTACGGAGCTTATCATCCTGATATCTACTGAAGAGTAGAATGCTCGTTAGTCTACCTTGATCAAGAATCACCTCACTATTGCGCTGACAAGCTGGGCTAAATTTAATAAATAGTGTATTTATATTTTATAATTGCTCGAAGTAATCAGGAACAACCATACAATTATGACAGCACCGGTTCCCGTCTGCTCAGCGAAGTTAAGCATGATCTGGCTCAGTCAGTGCTACGGTGAGAGATCACATTAGAACCTTGAGTGTTGTTCTTTTGTTCTTTTGATATGACGCCAGCTAGCAGAATTTGGGCTCTTTTGCTCTTTTTACGGTGCCGGGGTCACGGGACGTTGACTCAGCTAACATTACTACTGGCTACTACTAGCCACTATGGGATGATCCCCATCAACAGTTCCCTCTAGTTAATTACTAGCTAGTATCAACACCGTGGGTCAGGACTTTTCCAAATTAGACCCCCTGGTATTCAAAGAAAACTACTGAGTAGCGAAGATACGTAAAAAGCTAATGTGGAGACTATAGATAAATATTATCACTAGAGACTATAGTGTGGATAGGAAGCAGGCATAGGCACACGACCTAATAGAGTAAGACCTAACTCCTGAGTCCTATGGCAGTCCACCTGGGCTTAATTTGGTCCCCTTGATTCATATATCCAAGTCTTGGAGATAGGGATCACATCACATTGTAGCCCAGCAATAAATCAAATCTGGTCCTGAGAAAACCAACCTTCAGGTAACAG
>Ga0210025_1002447_pt1 | contig 18102 bp, 11 predicted proteins | sample CryGeyme20150102_FD_183989 | JGI IMG/M metagenome (GOLD analysis project Ga0210025, IMG submission 183989) | Groundwater microbial communities from Crystal Geyser aquifers in Utah, USA - Crystal Geyser metaG 2015-0102 (SPAdes) (version 2) | ecosystem: Environmental > Aquatic > Deep subsurface >...
GGTAGATGTTTTTCACATTAATTCCATACCTTCTACCCGCTTCTGCCGCTGTTATGCCTTCGGTCTTTATGGTACGTATGATTTCTTCTTTTACGTCTTTTGCTATGTAATTTGTCGACATGGTGGTTCACCTCCTTTCAGAGAGACTCACTGTCTAGTTTAATGGGTACCTGTCATACATCAGCTTAATTGCCAAGTGTTGCACTTCCACGTTGAATGTACAGATCAACCAGAGAGAGTGGTATACGTTTGTTCTATAATGAATGTATGTCTGAGATTAAACTTAACGAAAATCAGTTAAAGGCAGTTACACATGACGGCGGGCCGTTACTTATTATTGCAGGCGCAGGAACAGGAAAAACAACAGTTGTAACCGAGCGAATTAAATGGCTGATTCAAGAGAAAAATATTAAGCCTGAACAGATTTTGGCACTCACCTTTACCGAGAAAGCAGCTCAAGAGATGGAAGAGAGGGTCGATGTAGCGCTTCCCTTTGGGTATACGCAAACGTGGATTCTTACCTTTCATGGGTTTTGTGAACGAGTATTACGTGCAGAATCGGTTCATATTGGGTTAGATCCTGGGTTTAACATTATGTCAGAGCCGGAGACGCAACTATTTATTAACGATAATCTATTTAAGTTTGACTTAAAGTATTTTAGACCGCAAGGAAACCCAGGTAAGTTTTTAAGTGGACTCATTACGCATTTTTCAAGACTTCAAGACGATGATGTTTTGCCAAATGAATACGTGGCGTGGGTTGATAGTTTAGAACCGAATGAAGATCGTAGTGAAGAAGATATTGAAAAATTTAAGGAATTAGCTAACGCATACAAAATGTATGAACAATTAAAAATTGAAAACTCAGTTATGGATTTTGCTGACCTTATTTCAAAAACCCTTGTGTTGTTTAGGAAACGTAAAAACGTGTTGGCTGAATATCAAAAAAAGTTCCCTTATATTTTGGTTGATGAGTTTCAAGATACCAACTTTGCTCAAAATCAATTAGCTCGCATGCTTGCTAAGGAGTCTCAAAACATTACGGTTGTAGCAGATGATGATCAGTCAATATATAGGTGGCGTGGAGCTGCAGTATATAACGTACTTGATTTTCAGAAACATTTTAAAAACGCAACGTTTATTACATTAACGGATAATTACCGATCATCGCAAAATATTCTTGATGCTTCGTATGCACTTATTCAACACAACAATCCGGACAGGCTAGAACCTCAAGCTGGGATTGATAAAAAACTCGTTTCAAATATCCAAAACCAAGAATCCAAAATCAATGTAATCTGGGAGGAAACGGTAGAAAATGAAAGTGAACAGACAGTCTCTCAAATTGTAGAAACGATGAATTCAAATCCCGAACTTAATTACTCAGACATAGCTATTCTCGTTCGTGCAAACGCCCATGCAGAGCCGTTTACTCGCGCTATGTCTCGTGCAGGAATCCCGTATCAATTTTTAGGACCGGGACGTTTATTCAAACAAGCTGAGGTTAAAGATTTAATTGCATACTGTCGGTTGTTGGTTGATCCAGCTGATAATGTATCGTTGTACCGAGTCTTATCAAGTCCCATGATTATGGCATCAGGTAAAGATATTCAATGGATTGTGTCGGCTGCAAAAAAGACGAATGTTCCTATGCTTAAGATTATTGAAGACGAGTTTTTAACAAAAGATACTGGGCAACCCTCGTTATTTAGCGATGCTTTGCCATTGCGTGAAGAGGAAAATAGCTCGCTTTCCAACGTGTCGTCACAAAAAATGTCATGGTTTATTGATATGGTTCACCGGCACATGGAGTTGATGAAAACGCATAGTCCCGGTGAAGTGTTGTATGCGTTTTTAGAAGATACCGGGGAGTTAGAAAAAATGCATGACCCGCAGTCTGAGTTTGAGCAAAACCGAGTTGAGAATATTAGTGCATTTTTTAATCGCATCAAGGTTTATGAAGTTGGACATCCTGAAGCGCATCTTTTTGATTTTGTAACGTATCTTAATTTTATGATTGGGGCTGGTGAGTCACCACTTGCAAGTCAAATTGATTGGTCCGAAAATAATGCGGTTAAAATTATTACTGTTCATTCAGCTAAGGGATTGGAGTTTGATACGGTGTTTGTAGTAAATGCAGTTGATAAAAGATTTCCTACTGTAAACCGCAGAGACCAAATTCCAGTTCCTGAAGAAATGATCAAAGAGCCTTCTCCCGTCAACGATCCTCATATTGCTGAAGAACGACGATTGTTTTATGTGGCCCTAACACGAGCAAAACGTAATCTATTTATTACTGGTTCAAAGTTTTATCATGATTCAGAAACCGCACGTGCCAAAAAAATGAGTCCGTTTATTACGGAAGCGTTAGGGGAAGATGTAACCAAGTTTCTTGTGCAGCCTCAACAAAACCGTAAGGCAATTGATACCGTCGAGGATTTTGATATTGTTGAAGAAATTGTAGCTATAGATAATGTAGAAGGTGGGGTACAAGACCTTATCCGAAAACCAGTTACTTATTTATCATATTCGCAAATCGAAACATTTGAAACCTGCCCGCTTCATTATAAGTTAGGTTACATCCTAAAAATTCCAACATTACCAAATGGTGCGCTCACCTTTGGAACAACTGTTCACAACACCTTGCGAGATGTGTATGTCCGGATTAAAGATACGGGAGAGAAGAGGATGTCACCTGAACTATGGATGGAAGTTGAAAGAATATATAATTCCCATTGGTCTCCAGTAGGGTTTGAGACAAAAGAGCATGAACATTCTCGTTACGAAGACGGAAAAAAGTTGTTGCGTCAATTTATCGAAGAAGATATTGTGCGCGATTATTCATTAGTTACCATAGAAGAACCATTTACGTTTAAGCTTTTACAGAATCTTAGGTTAGGAGGTCGAATAGATAGAATTCAACGCTTGCCAGATGGGACTCTTGAAATTATTGATTACAAAACAGGCAAAATGCCTGAAATGCGTGAACTAACTAAAGGGCTAAAGGGTTTGCAGTTGTCAATATATGCGCTTGCAGCAAAGGAAGTTTTACATGAACCACTCGAGAATGTTAGATTGTCGTTTTATTACTTAGAATCTGGTGATAGGGTAACAATTGAACGATCAGAAGAGGACTTAAAAAATGCGCAGGAAAAAATTCTTGAGGTGAAACAAAAGATTGAAACGAGTGATCTTTTGTGTGGCAATTCCTATATCTGCCAGCAGGGGTGTGAATATGATTTGTTTTGCGGAGAGTAATTTGAGCTTTATACTTTACTTTATTCCGAAGACAAAATATCCACGCATTTCTTGCCAAGTTCTATAGCATAATTGGTTCCTCGATCCCACGGGTACACTTGAGACATACTTGCAAACAAAACATTTTCAAGAGGGGTTTGAATAGGCGGAATATTTTTTCCATAACCAACTTCAAAAATTGGTTGTGCATATGGGGTCGAAAATAGAAAAGAGTGGTTAATCGATTCTGCGGAAAATAGTGGATTAATTTTATTGAGGTAGGGGGTGAATTTTTCGACGAGTTGTTCTGGAGATTGAGATAGTATGGGGTCAGTTGGATTCACGTAATCACCAATATATACAACATGTTCGTTATTATAGTGGGATTTGTCTTGGAAGTTGGTATGCTCAACGACTGCTAAAAACGGCCAGTTTTCATCATTAACATTGAGCCAGTATGTATCATCAGTCAGTAATTTGTGTTTGAGGGATAATACTAAAGTATATGCCCCAATTGCAGTTAAGTTAGAAAGCATGTTTTTATAGGTTTCCGGCAATTGTTCAGCTTGCTTAAAGAATATGTGAGGTGCGGTGGTTGCAATTACTTTATCAAAAACGGGGTCAAGGGCTTGTTCAGAAATTACACTTACCCCCATCTGTTCTTGGCGAATACATTCAACGGGTGTTTCAAGATACAAAAAGCCATGGGCATTGGTAAATGCAGTAGCGATATCATGCGCAAACGAGCTAAACCCACCGTTGTAGTATCTTAAGGACGGAGTTCTTTTAAAGACACGAGCCCAAAACCAACGCATATTTACTTTTTTATAATGGGTTCCGTACTTACCTTTTAGTAGTGGTTCCCAGATTTTTTTGTAAGCAGCTTGGCTTGAGTGATGTGACAAATAATCGTGTGCAGTAATGTTTTCAAATACTTCGCTTGATGACTCGTTATACTGATATTTGAGTCTGGCCATAAGAATCCCGGTCTTTAATCTATCCTTTATTGATAAATGAGGGAATTTTAGTAAATTAATGGGGGAATCAAATGGGTATATGTTGTTTTCAAAAAGAATAGAGCTTACCGGTCTTTTGGTTATAAATTTGTTTGAAACACCAATTTCACGTCCTAATTCAAAAACAAACGTGTCGTTCGTAAACCAGTGATGATAATATTTTTCTAAATCCCATTCCCATGAAGAGGGAAAGTTTGATACCGAGTCTCGCATTCCAGAAGCTAAACCTCCAACGTGTGTATCTTGTTCAAAAATGTGAACATCGTGTCCTTGTTTTTTAAGATAGTATCCAGCTGTAAGTCCTGTAAATCCTGCTCCAATTACTGCAATTCGCATAAGGGTAAGTATAAGTGATCTGTACGATAGATAAAAGGTTATAAAAGCAATGCTAACTATCAGTCTTTCTGTTACTTGCAAGAATGTAAAAACTTTAATACTCTTAAGTAGATATGGCTTCAAAACATTTAGTACGATTGGCTCACGTTTCAAAAGATTTTACAGTGGGAAAAAATGATGTAGGGGTTCTTAAAGATGTCAGTTTGCATATTTATCCTGCAGAATTTACATTACTGTATGGTCCGTCAGGGTCTGGGAAATCAACCTTATTAAATACAATTATTGGACTGGAACCCCCGACGAAAGGTCAAGTATTTGTTGATGGTCGTGATATTGCAAAGTTAGGAGAAGATGCCCGTTCAGACTATAGGAATCGTACTGTTGGTGTTGTGTATCAGCAGCCTCACTGGGTAAAAACTTTAAATGTTATCGAGAATGTAACCTTACCATTACTTATTCAAGGTCGGAGTAAAAACTATTCATTTGCTCGCGCGGAATATTCACTTCAGCAGGTTGGGATGTTAGAATTTGCAAAACGTATGCCCCCACAACTATCGGGAGGTCAACAACAAAAAGTTGGTGTTGCTAGAGCACTGGTAACGGAGCCAGAGCTTATTGTAGCTGATGAACCAACTGGAAACTTGGATTCACAATCTTCTGATGAGATTATGTCTATATTGGTTGAATTGGTAAAAGGTTACAAACGAAGTGTTGTTATGGTTACTCATGAGTTACGGTTTTTAAAGCTTGCAGACAGGGCATTTTCAATTTTAGATGGGGAACTTGAACAGGAGTATGACAAGGCGGCACTATCAAAGTTTTTGGAAAATTACAAAGAGCCACTTGATATTTTAAGGAAAGGTAATGATGAAACTTAGTGTATTATTTCAAATTGCACTCAAGAGCATTTGGGGCAAAAAGTTAAGAAGTATTCTTACAATCGGTGGTGTTGTTGTTGGTATTGGAGCAATAGTGTTTCTTGTTTCAGTTGGATACGGGTTACAGAACCTTATTGTCGAAAAAGCAACTGGTCTTGACGCTCTGCGCATTATTGATGTTTCTACTGTTAAAAGTCAGATTATTCGTTTGGATGAAGATTCTATTGGAAGATTTTCGTCTTTTGAGAATGTTGACAATGTTCAGGTTGTTGTTAATGTTCCAGGACGTGTTAAGGTTGGTGGTTCAACAACGGATACCGTTGTGTTTGGTGCCCCTGTAGAATATTTGGATTTATCGGGAGTGAAGGTTGATCAAGGAAGTGTCTATGAGAACGACTCCTCAAATGCAATTATTAACTCTGCTGCTCTTAATGTAATTGGTATAAAGCCAGAACAATACCAAACTTTTCTTGGTAAAGAGGTGAACATTGAGCTTGTATTGTTAGGGGAATTAATTGCAACAAACGATTCTCCTGAAGAGCAAACAGTAAATTCTGAGGTTACGCTTACAATTGGTGGGATAATAAATGACGATAACACCCCGTACATATTTGTTCCACTTAAGGTGTTAACTGACCAAGGTATTCATAATTACTCTCAAGCTAAGGTTCGGGTAAAAGATAATAGCCAGCTTGCAAATGTAAGGGATACTATTGAGTCATTAGGCTTTAGCACAAAATCAGCGTCAGATACTGTTCAGCAAATTGACCAGATCTTTAGTATTTTTCGTATTGTAGTCTCGGGTTTTGGTGCAATTGGTTTGGTTGTTGCATCTCTTGGAATGTTTAATACCTTAACGGTGTCATTGCTTGAACGTACCCGTGAAATTGGCCTCATGAAAGCGCTTGGTGCCAAGAGGCGTGATATCTTCGCACTGTTTCTTTTCGAGGCGCTAATTATTTCAGGTATTGGTGGAATATTGGGAGTCATATTTGGTTATGCATTGGGTGAAACAGGCAACTATGTATTAAATACTCTTGCCGTAGCAACTGGGAATGAACCCGTTGATATTTTCCAGACTCCAGTAGTATTCGTTATTGGATTATTCTTATTCTCACTTCTTGTTGGGTTCTTAACCGGTTTGTACCCTTCACGAAGGGCAAGAGGATTAAATCCTCTTGACGCACTTCGCTTTGAATAATTTTCTGGGACGTTTTTATTGGCAACCAACAATCTGATATGTTTTTTAGTCAGAGCATTAATTCAATCAAGCTTCAATGCAAGAACATTCTCATGCAGATAGGCGAAGGTCTGAGTTACGATATTACACATAGGGAAGTATCCCGTGCTTTTTGCAAGATTCTGCAAGCGTAACTAGATTAAAGGTATCTTCACCGTACCGGTAATTTTTGCTATAGTAAAGTCGTAATATTCGTATAAAACGAGTGTACGTTACGTAAACTATGAAACTACTTAAAAAAATCCTCAAGAAAAAGATTGTAGTGAGAGAGTGGGAGTTTGAGATATTGACGGTATTGTTGATTGGAGTAGGGATTGTAATCGGGACGTACGGGACCCTGTATTTTATTAACGGGGCATTGGCAGCGAGTACGCCATGGACACAAACAGACTGGAGTGGTGGAGTCGCGAGTGGAACAGTTACTGGGACGGTTAATACGTATGAGTCACAATCTGATGTTGATACAACAGTAGCGGGGCAGACAAGTTTAAGTACAACGGCAGGCTGGTCTGGTGATTATGCGAGTTGGGGTTATAGAAAACAAATAACGTTTGACAATACAACAGCCAGTTTAGGAACAACTTCAGAGGCATTAATCGATTTTCCAGTGTTGGTGAAATTGGATACGGGAACAGATATTGATTATTCAAAGACCAAAGATGCAGGTGAGGATATTCGATTTACGGACGGAGACGGAACAGTACTCTCATATGAGATTGAGAAATGGGATGAGACAGGTGCAAGTTATGTGTGGGTAAAAGTACCTCAAATAGATATAGATTCAAATACAGATTTTATCTATATGTATTATGGGAATGCGGCTGCAACTGATGCGCAAAATGCAATAAATGTTTGGGATAGTAACTATGTCGGCGTTTGGCACTTGAGTGAAAATCCTGCAGGTACAGTTCCTCAAATTATAGATTCAACGAATAATAATAATGATGGCACGAGCAATGGAAGTATGACCTTGAGTGATCTTGTGAACGGACAGATTTTTAATGGTTTAGATATAGATGCCTCAGATGACTACGTGAGTGTTCCACATAGTGAGTCACTTTTAATGAGTAATACCGTTACTTTTGAAGCTTGGGTTAAAGTTAATGCTTTTAATAACTATCAGGGAATTCTTACAAAAGGCTACAGTAGCGCCAACAGTTGGGGAATGCATATTAGAAACGATCTCAGTCTGTGGTTTGATGTTGGTGCTACGAATTGTACCAGGGGAACATTGCAAACAGGTAGTTGGCAATATACAGCTGGTGTTTACGATGGTTCTGCAGCAAAAGTTATGTTGCAAGGTCAACAAGTTGGAACAACATGCAATATAATAAAAACCCTCGGCAATACAGAAATACTACGAATAGGAAGAATGCCAACATACGGAACACTTAATGGCGTTATAGATGAAGTTAGAATTTCAAATGTTGCGCGATCGAATGCATGGATCGCAGCATCCTACAATTCAGGAAGTGATCTTTTTGCAACATATTTAAGTGAACAGAGTAAGTATGCATCCTCAGGAACGCTCAGCTCAAACATATTTAACGCAGAGTATGCAGCAGACTGGGGGGTACTCAGTTATACAACAAGTGGAAGTGGAACGGTAACGGTTAAGGTACGATCAGATACAAATGCAGATATGAGTACGGCGACAGCATGGGGATCATGTGGTGGGGTTTCATCTGGTACCGACCTTTCTGCAACAGATTGTGTGACAGATACTGATCAATATTTACAGTATCAGGTTACGTTACAACCGTCAGGAGGAAGTACTCCGGTATTTGAAGATATATCAATAGCATTTACGCCAAGTGATGTAACCGCGCCACCAACGAATGCGAGTTCAGTTACAGTTTCTGGATTAAATTCTGGATGGGCAAAGGTTGAACAAACAATTAACTGGACAGCGGGAGCAGACAACGGAGGAGGAAGTGGAATCCTTGGATACTGTATGAGCTTGGAAGAGGTTACGTATGGGGTTGCATCAAGTAACCTAAATCCAGCTAGTGCGGGAGGGATTCTAACAGGAATAAATGACGGGGTGTCACAAACGTACTGTCCATTCATCGTTACGGGAACGAGTGTTGACCTTTCAAGTATTGCAGGTTTAAATCTCACTTCCAATAAAAGCTACTATATTTCTATGAAAGCTGTGGATATTGCAGGCAATATTTACTCTGGAGCAACATATCAAAATCTTGCAACGTTTGATTTTGACAATGTATTACCCACCAATCCAACAGGACTGTCGGGACCACAAGAATACCAACGGGATCTTTCGGCTATTAATATCTACTGGCCAACATCAGGAGGAGCAGGACCAACGGATGATGCGTCAGGTGTGAAAGGGTACCAGTACAAAATTAACAACGGGACATGGTACGGAGTAGGACATACAGGAGCACAGGATTGTACGGATCTTTTTACTACCGGAGCCTACAATCTAAACGCAACGTACGATTCATTAAATGTAGGAGACAATACGTTTTACCTTCGAACATATGACAATGCATGTAACGTAACCACATCTCTTGCAAGTATCATCTTAAAATATAACGCTACCGCGCCAAGCGAACCAACCAACCTCATCGCAGCACCGACCTCAAATACCACCAACAGTTTTGCGTTTAGTTGGGACTCACCACTGTCGTTTTCAGGACTTGAGGCAAACTTAACATACTGCTATACCATCAACGCAGTTCCTACTGCATTAACATGTACGTTTGGTTCAGCGACCACACTTTCGGCCGGACCATACGCCACCCAACAAGGAGTAAATACCTTTTATGTCGTCGCAAAAGATGAAGCAGAAAACGTAAGTTATGGTGACTTTGCATCAGTTGAGTTTACGGCGACCACCACCGCACCAGGGATTCCTCAAAATGTACAAGCACTAGACAGTTCAAACCGAGAAACGTCAAAATATCAAATCACGGTAAGTTGGGATGCGCCGGCAAGTGTGGGAGAGGGAGTAGCAAACTACAATATTTACCGATCAACTGATGGAGTTTCTTTCTCACTCCTTTCAACGGTAGGATCATCAAGTACCGCATATTTGGATGCAGGACTTTCAAATACAGTTACCTATTACTACAAAGTGTCAGCATCAGACAATGCATCATCAGAAGGAGCTCTTTCAGCGGCTGTATCAAAATTACCAACAGGTGCTTATACAACTCCACCAAATATCATCGTTAGTCCAACAGTAGTCACCTCGATATTATCAGCAACGGTATCATGGCAGATGGATCGAGCGTGTGTGGGATATATTCAGTTAAAAGAGAATGAGACATTTGTAGACAAGGCAGTTGGGGTAAGTGCAACAACACAAAGCATTTCGGTAACAGGCCTTTTGGCAAATACCCAGTATGATTACCGCATCCGATGTGAGGATGTTGACAACAACATAGCGTATTCATCAGCCACTACGTTTACTACCAGTGATGCGCCCTCAGCCCCGATTAGTCTTGCCGTTACTCCAACTACAAACATTGCAAATAGTTTTGGTTTTAGTTGGAGTGCACCAAGTGATCCAGGAGTAACAATTGCATCGTACTATTACTCGATTAATCAGGAACCAACGTCATCAAACATTACACAAACAACAGAGACCAGTCTTTCTGCTGGATCATATGCAACCCAGCAAGGTATAAATACCTTTTATGTGGTAGCAGTTGATACTGCAGGAAACTACAATCTTGATAATTATGCATCGGTTGATTTTACTGCTACTACTACAGCTCCGGGAATTCCTACTAACATTTCTATAAGTGATGCTTCTGATCGAATGAGTGAAGATTTTGCTTTAACTATACGATGGCTTTCACCACAGACGGGTGATGTTGCGGCATATCAAGTGTATCGAAGTCTTGATGGGGAATCGTTTGTTTTTGTAGCACAGACGCAAAGTACCATATATGCCGAAAGTGGTTTAGATAACAGTATTGTTTACTATTACAAAATTAAAGCCGTAGATAATGCTGGAGCTGAAAGCGCATATGGTTCTACTGTTTCTGCTCAACCTACGGGAAGATTCACTGATCCACCAACTTATACTTCAGAACCAATTGTTAGTACTACATCTTCTTCTGCAACAATTAGTTGGACAACTGATAGGGTTTCTACATCGTTTGTACAATATGGTGTTGTAACTATCAGTCAGTCAAATGGGAGTTTAAATGAGACGGTTTTCCATCAGGTGGAGTTGACAGGTTTGTCCCCGTCAACAACCTATACCTATAAACTGCAAAGTTTTGATGATGCACGAAGTTATGAACTTAGTGATTCATTATCAAGAGAGTATACGTTTACGACCTCAGTAGCACCTGCGATATCAGATGTGAAAGTAGAAGGTATTAGACAAACAAGTGCATTGGTTTCGTGGAAAACAACAACGGTAAGTACATCAATCGTTAAATATGGGTTAACAGCACAGTATGGAAGTGAAGTAAACGATGAGAGTACGGGGGCAACAACGGTACACACGGTACGGTTAACTGATCTTACTGCAGAAAGTTTGTATCACGTACGTATATTTGGGACAGATGTAGAAGGAAATATTTTACAAAGTGATGATTACGTGTTCCAAACATTAGCATTTCCACGGATTATTAACTTAACGTTTGAGCCAGTAAAGGATCAATCAAGTGCAACAGTAAAAGTTGATTGGGAGACAAATGTAGATACAGACTCGGTAGTAGAGTATGCACCACAAGGACAGAATTTTAAAGAGAAAGCAGTATCAATCTTAGAGAAAGAACACGAGTTAGTACTGAGTGATCTTATAGACAATGCATCGTATTCATTTAGGGCAAAAGGTAGGGATCAGTTTGGAAACGTAGCAACCTCAGAAACGATTTCATACGACACGCCATTTGATACTCGTCCACCAAAGATATCAAATATAACGATTGAAACATCTATCAATGGAGTAGGTGCTGATGCAAAAGCACAGATCATTGTGTCATGGAGGACTGATGAAAATGCAACATCGCAAGTTGAATTCGAGCCAGGTGTAGGAGGAGAAACGTACAGCAAAAAGACAGTTGAGGATGCAACCCTCACCAATTCACACGTAGTGATTATTTCAGATATAGAATCATCCCGGCCATATCACTTACGTGCAGTCTCTCGAGATGGAGCACGAAATACAACATTTTCAAATGATCAAGCCGTTATTACCGGTAAAGTAAGTGAGAGTGCACTTGATCTTATTATAGGCAACCTCCAAGAATCGTTTGGCTGGCTAGGGTCAATTGGCAATCTTTTTAGATAGGTATCTCACATGTCCTATAATGGTTTGTATGTCAGACTCTATGTCTTTTGAAACACCAATGATGAAACAATATAATGATATTAAGTCAGATTATCCTGACGCAATCTTATTATTTAGATTAGGTGATTTTTATGAGATGTTTTTAGAAGATGCAAAGATTGGGTCTCGAGTTCTTGGGATTACTTTAACGGGTCGAGATAAGGGAAAAGATGGAAAAATCCCCATGTGCGGAGTTCCATATCATGCAGCCGAAGGATACATAACAAAACTTGTTAAAGCTGGTTATAAAGTGGCAATTTGTGAACAAACTACCGTTCCGACTAAAGGAAAATCAATTGTTGAGCGTGAAGTGGTTAGAGTGGTAACCCCAAGTATGTTACTCAATGAGACAGCTGAAGCTTCTACACAGGATTTACTTCTAACAACCCACGTGTTAAGAAATGTTTTAGGTATAAGCCTTGTATCAATACAATCGGGTGATGTGTATGTATCCTCAGAGCCACTTTCTAAAAAGCGTGATCCAATTTCAATCATCGAAGAATATGTTTCACGCTATAGACCAGCTGAAGTTTTGTTGCCTCGATCGTGGTATGAGGATCCAGAAATAATTTCACGTATTCGCAGGTTAGGTACCAGTCCATTCGTATATGATGCTCCACATACAAAAATTACAGCCGCCACGCAGGTAGTTAAGCAGTATTACAAAGTTATGACTCTTGAATCATTTGGACTTAAAGACCAGCCAGCAGCGATAATTGCCTTATCTGTTGCACTTTCATATGTTACCCAGACCCAGAAACAAAAGTCAGCGTTTTTACGTTCTCCCATGCATGCGACATCAAAAGATTATATGCAACTTTCAGGTCAAACAATAAGAAACCTAGAATTATTCTCAAGTGCCAGGTCAAGTGACCCGTCAACTTCACTTTTTGCTGCACTTGATAATACACATACTGTTATGGGAAAACGCTTACTTTCAACGTGGATTACTCGTCCATTATTATCGGTAGATGTATTAAAAAAACGTCATGATACTGTTTCGTATTTTTCTCAGAATAATGATTCAGTTGAGGTTGTACGAGAGCACCTTTCACGTGTCCATGATATAGAGCGGAGTGTTTCTCGTTTATCTGTTGGGGTTGGAAGTGCTCGGGACGGAGTTTCTATACGCACATCTTTATGTGAAGCTACAGAAATGAAAGATAAGCTACGTAATATGTCTAAACTTCCTCACCTTGTGGAATCCTTCGTTAAACGTGGCTATTGGTCAACAGTAACTGATCTTTACGAATTATTGTCTCATTCACTTGCTGATGAACCTCCTGCAATAATCTCTGATGGGGGAATGATTCGAGATGGGTATAACCAAAGATTAGATGAACTGCGTGCAATTCGGCGAGGGGGGACAGATACACTTAAAAAGATTGAGAATCGTGAGCGTGAGCGTACAGGTATATCAACGCTCAAAGTAAAATTCAACAAAGTGTTTGGGTATTATATTGAAGTTTCAAAAGCAAATATTGATAAGGTTCCCGAAGATTTTATTCGCAGACAAACGTTAACCAATGCAGAACGGTATATTATTCCAGAACTTAAAGAGTATGAAGATACAGTTTTAAATGCTGATGCTCAAATTATAACTCTTGAATTAGAGTTGTTTACTCGTGTTGTTGAAATGCTTTTAGATAACATAGGTGTTCTTCAAGAATTATCTCGTGACCTTTCGGTTCTTGATGTTTTATCTGGGTTTGGCGATACAGCTTGCCAGTTTTCTTATGGTAGACCAGACTTTGTAGATTCCGATGAACTTACCATTATTGGTGGGCGACATCCAGTTGTCGAACGAATAGTTTCCTCTGGGTTTGTTCCAAATGATATTTCGTTATCATCTGAGCATGAACGAATGATGATTTTAACTGGTGCAAATATGGCAGGGAAAAGCACATATATTCGTCAAGTTGCATTAATTGTAATTATGGCGCAGGTTGGGTCTTTTGTGCCTGCCGAAAAGGCAGTTATGGGAATAGTTGATCAAATTCATACACGTATTGGTGCGATGGATAATGTAGCAGAAGGGTTATCTACTTTTATGGTTGAAATGGTTGAGACTGCATATATTTTGCATAATCTGACTGATAGATCATTAGTTATTTTAGATGAAGTTGGAAGAGGAACAAGTACCCAAGATGGGTTGGCTATTGCGTGGGCAATTACGGAATTTTTAGAAAAACAATCGAAGGCTAAAGTATTATTTGCAACGCACTATCTTGAGCTTTCGGCCCTTGCACGCACATTTGATAGGATTGGTTGTTACCATATGGCTGTTGGGGTCACGCCCCGTGAAAAAGGTGATGATGTTGTGTTTTTATATCGAGTAAAAGAGGGCGAAGCAACACGTAGTTATGGTGTTCAAGTTGCCAGACATGCAGGAATTCCGTCGGATGTTATTCAGCGTGCAGAGGAATTATTTACTGATATACATGAACGTTCGAAGTTACTTACTCCGCAAGATAAGGTTCAGCCAACGCTATTTTAGTATGAGAAGTTGTATGATTGGCAAAGAGATTGACGCGCAGTCAAACCTACGTTAAGCTAGTAGCAGTATGGCAAATCAGTCGATTAATTTGCTGCCCACAGCTGAAGCAGAAAAACATAAAATTAACCCGTATGTCGCATGGTTTTTTCGTAGTGGCGTGTATTTACTTTTATCAGCCTATACTGTTGTCCTCATAGCTTTTGGTTATAGGTGGTATCAGGAAGATCAATTAACTAAAGTAAAGGCAAGCATACAGGAAAGCGCAACATTTATTGAGTCTAGTCAGTCAGATATGGCTGAGTTTACAAAACTACAATCTAGGTATCGTTCGGTGGGGGATTCTTTTTCAGAGTATAAACAGATGTATCCACAGCTTGTGGTTGTGCAGGAAACGATTCCATTACCAATTACAATAGATAAGTTAAGTGTAAATTCTACAGAAATGAAAATTGATGGAATTAGTAATAATTATGTTGCAATTAATCAATGGGAAGCAGATTTAAAGAAGCGAGAGGAAGTTTTATCTGTTACCTTAACCTCAGTAGAGCGCATTGAAACAGATGATGCTTCGGGAGTAGATTTCTCTTTTGATGTAAAACTAAAATGAACGGATATTCACTACGTATAGGAAAAGTTAATTTGGAAGATACCAGAACGCGCCAGTATGTTGGTGTTGGGGCTACAGTATTGTGGCTTGTTCTTTTGATTATTATTGGTTTGATTCCAGCTATCCAGAGTGCCTTGAGTGCACAGTCACTTATTGTTTCTGAGAAAGCAACTGAGTCAGCTTTGGTTTCTAATGTAGCAAAAATAAAACAAGCACAACAATTAATTCTGCAAGCTAAAGAAAGTGAGGCTCTTGTCACATCTGCAGTTCCATTTACTAAAAAATCTATAACAGCCGTTAATGAAATTGATTTGATGACAGCAAAACATGGGTTGGCAATTGATAATTTGGCTATTGTTGATGCCGGAAGTTCATCTTCAAAAAATGAAACCCAATCAAAAACAGATTCGGTTGATGGATTGGTTGCTATTGGATTTACTCTTGGGGTAAATGGTTCTTATGAGGGGATTCGAGATTTAATCAAAGAATTTGAGAGCCTTCCTCGGTTAATAAAGTTAACGTCTATAGATATTGGTTTAAGTAGTCTTAATAGTAGGAGCTCAGGGTCATCGTCAAGTTCAGATAACGGAGTTCCAGTAGGAAAACTTTCAGCGTCGATCCTTGGTTCTTTTTACTATAATCCAGCAGGAGATAGTGGGATAGTTTCAAGCGGAGAGGCAGGCCAATAATATGAGTCGTAATATAAAAGTAACAATAATAATAACGGTTATATTTCTGGTTACCATTGCGGTGTTACAGTTTTTACATATGAAATCAGATACTACGGTATCGCAAATACCTCCTGAATATTTACAAGCATACGATGTTACGATGCCGTTAGATTTTGTTGAAGACTTGAAGGTGCGTATAGGAAACGAAGTCGGTCCTGACTTGGAGTATTAACTCTCGATCAAAATATTTCTATTTGTTATAATCACGTGGTATCTATCGATCCGCGGTAGCTCAATGGTAGAGCGAGTGACTGTTAATCACTAGGTTGTAGGTTCGAGTCCTACCCGCGGAGCCACTCTGATCGATCGGCAAAATAGAAGATCGTATCAAACGGTTTTTTAAGGTCATAGCGCAGTTTTTTACCATCCATCTGTAAGTTCTGAAGTGCCATTGTTATAAACTGGCGTTTTTCGTCTTGTTCAGAACCTAAAAAGATCTCTTTAGCGTGTGAAGCAATGCCTATTATGTATGCTGAAGCAAGATAGTACTCATCGCCAGTTTTTTGGAGCTGATTTATCTTTTCTTGTAATGTACCTTGCTGTCGCCGATATTCATTATGCTTTTTAGTATAGTCATCCTCTGTAATTCGCCATTACTAAGTTTATAGATGAGAGATGAGCGAGCATCTTCCTTGAGTCTGTTTATCTGCTGTTTTGCAAGAAAAACCTTAAGGTCCCAATCTTGAATATCACGTCCTACAGTGTTTTTTGTAAGTACAAGCCGATCATCTACAAAGTGTAATTCTTTGTCGTGTTCAATTCGCAGGTCATCAAATAATACTGCATCCCGGAAATTTCTCGTGGCACGATCTACTCGGTAGCTTACTATCGCATTAATGTCTTTTGTTGAAGTAACAAACTCAATAACCTCATTGAACTGCTTACGCATTTTTCGATCTGCGCTTTCACTAAAGACAAACTCTTTTACTACTGTAAAACCCTGTTCTTCAGCATATGAGCGTAATCTAGGTAATTGGATGTCTTTGAGGGATAGGCCTTCGTCTTCTTGGCGTTTAGTTGAGACTCGAGCGAGTATTATTGCTTTTTTCATTACACGGTTCTCTTATTTCGTATATATATTAAAACTTAAGGTAGTATCGATTGGTATCGATATGGTAGAACTTTATACTTTCTGTGCCATATGTTTCGAGAGTATCTTCAGTGACAGGTGTTAGTGGTATCAGAGCACCTGATTTTTGCAATTTGCCTTTAATCCATTGTCCAAGTATCCGTAAGTTATCTTTTGACCTAATGTTTTTATAATAGTCGCCACTAGTTTTCATTGGGAGGATATACCCATCGTCAGTGTACGCAAGAAAGTCCCCTTTAGGATAGAGGTCGAGCGAACTCAATTCTCGGGGTGCGATGAGTTCGACTTCATACCATGCTCTTGGAGATACTACACCACTATTCCTGTTTAATCGACCCTTACCAAAGTAGACGTTAAGATTAGACTTTTCTTTAGTAGCTATCCTTTGTAAGGAGTATTCGAAAGATTCTAGGAGTGTTGTGTTAATTGTTTGGGGAATATATCTCTGAAGATCATCAAGGGTATCAAGGCGTATCTTTTCTTGATACATTCGTGTTCCTGGTACTGTAATTTCTGCATTAATAATTGAAACAGCATTCTCTTGGGAAAAAATGAAGTCAAGGAATGAATTTGCAGATGCTATAGTTATTGGATCAGTGAGTAATGTTGTACATTCCATGTTGGTTTTTAAGCCACTTCGTGAAAAATTAGAGGAACCGATAAAGGTTTTTGAAGTAGTATTATTGCAAAATTGGTATACTTTGCCATGAAATTTTCCGCTGTAGGTGACGAATACGCCACTAGAATTGTTAATCGATTCAAGTTGTTGAGATAGGTCGGTAAGTAGATCAAGCTTGCTATGCGATAAGCCTTCGTAGAAAGCCATCCCAAGTAATAACTTACTGCTGCCACCATTTCTGCTTATGTTTATAAGTTTGTCTTTGTATCGATGTAGTATATCGAAGGAGGTATAACCACTTGCAATAGCGACAGAGGTTGCACTTTCAAATTCTGCATCAACAATGTCAAGAAAATTACCGCCATACTGTATTGTATTTGTATACATAATTATCCAGCACCTAATATGGGTCTAGGAAACATTAGGGTGGTATAGTTAGCCGAAGAGGCTGCCATAATAATGAAAAACAAGTACATAAATGGAACACATATTACGGAGAGAAAATTCAGAGAGATTCTGAGATATTTTAGTGAA
>Ga0210025_1002459_pt1 | contig 18009 bp, 19 predicted proteins | sample CryGeyme20150102_FD_183989 | JGI IMG/M metagenome (GOLD analysis project Ga0210025, IMG submission 183989) | Groundwater microbial communities from Crystal Geyser aquifers in Utah, USA - Crystal Geyser metaG 2015-0102 (SPAdes) (version 2) | ecosystem: Environmental > Aquatic > Deep subsurface >...
AAATTGCCGAGTTTCTCCAAACCACCCAACCTAGCCGAACGTAGCCCTAGAGAGCTGGCATAGTCGAGAGAACGCGGTAGCGTTCGCTCGTCCGGTGCCATCGCTCTGACAACCCTAAACTAACCTTAATAAAATACTACTGTAACGCGATCTCAAGAAGTAATAATAATACTATTATCGTTGCCAAACCAAACAATCATAATGAGAAACAAACAACTACTGTATAACAAAATCACTGACCTCTGACCTTCATTTCTACTTCAAGCGGGTCTACATATCATGCATTTCACGACATTCAAACTATTAGAACAACGAGAGCAATGAATTACCCCAGTATCCTTCTTATCCTACTGTCCTTTTTCGCGTCCTCCTGCAGTGCCTTTTTCCTGCCAACATCCACATCAATTCGTCGGCTGCATTCGTATCCAAGCGGAAACAACTGTTCTTACCACAATGTATACGCGATCCGGGGAGGTGACAGCAGCATTGAAAATACAGGAAATAAGGAAGGGATTTCGACGGAATCCTCGCAGTCCTTAGCAGCTGGTATTGTAGGATTTCCTGTTGTTAAAGCTGTCATTGGCAGTGCCATTGCGTTTTTGAATATCATTCTACGAGAGATCGGGACGCTTACGTTTCATCAAAAAGTTTTCTTCGTGGCCACATTTGCCTTTGGATTCTTGATGGGTCGATGGCGACCTTTTTGGAAACGATTCACTGACGTGAATGATATTCCTAATAGTCTTTTTGGGCAGGGAGCTCCTGTCCTTCGAGGTCGAGCAGTATCCGTGAGCGATGGAGATACAATTCGTTTTTTGCACCAGCCAACTTGCTTTCATCCATCTACTATTCGCAAAGAGAAGCAAGAAAAGACATCGACTACCGCCCTTCCCATACGATTGTGTACAGTTGATACACCCGAGACAAAAAAGGTAAGCACGATGTGCCCACAATACACAATACTATGTATTCGAATGCTTAGCTTTTAAATCGAAGAGAAAGAAGCCAGTCTGCTTGCCAACTTACGCTTCTTTGATTCTCTCCTTATTTTTGATAGTTTGGAAAATCGGGACAGCCCTTTGGTGAAGAAGCTAAGAATTACCTAATCAGTTTGTTGGAGAATCGGATTGTTCGCATTCGATTGTTGCAAAAGGACCAATATGGTCGTGCCGTTGCGGAAGTCTATACGTCAAAGCTACCTTTTTCTCTCTTTCGAACGTATGTTGATGCACAATTGCTGAAAGAGGGTCTTGCGGAGGTTTATACCGGAGGAGGTGCTGTCTATGGGCCTCTAGGAAAAGACAAGTACTTGAAGTTGCAAGAAAAAGCCCAACATCTGAAGAAAGGTATCTGGTCACACACAAAACGAGAAAGTGCCGCCGAATACAAGCGGCGCACCAATGAAAAATAAAGTAGAGGAGAATATTAAAGAATGATACAAGCGCTAACTTATGCGGTACAAAAAGAATATGGAATAGAGTTGAGTCTGAAAGGCTTTTGCGCGTTTCAGTTAAATCTAGTTTGTTGTGAAGTTCGTAAGGTCATATCGCACAATCTCACTGTAATCTTGCAAAGGCCCTCACCATTTACTCCCTTCTTGATTTACAAATCTATTGATGGTAGAGTGATCTCAGGAAGACTGGGCAAGGGAATAGAAGGCAGAGTGACAAATCCATCGACTATCAAATTCTGGCTGAAAGAAAAAAATCCAGCCACTGCAACCAATAAACCCAAAGCTGCAATTTCCTTAGAGGATGGCGAAAATGGTGCCAGTAGGCGTGCCACATAACTCGCTCCTAAACCTAAAGAGACACCAGTGGCAATAAACAGTCCCGTTGATACGCTAGCCGGATCTCCGCTCGTGATCATCGGTCCAGAAACGAAGCCCAAGACGAGAGCAGCGATTATGGCAGGAACCAGAATTTTGGCGTGATCCAAACTAGGAGCCTGGAAAAAGGACCAAAGTGCTTCGCCGACGACAACCACGGCCAAACCATAATTCTCTTGTCCTGCCACCAGAGCAATGGTATCCAAATCGGGTGCCACGCTCGATAGGGGAGGCACGCCATCACTAAAATCAATGGGTGTTGGTGTTGTTGGTGGCGGCGGTGGTGTCACCACAGCTGCCGACTGTACAGAATCTACCACGGAGTCTACAATTTCGGGCGGAGCAGGACTGGCTGCATCTACTAGCGTCTCGGCATCTCGCAAGACGGGGGCCATTCGCTGTTGTTGTCGAATAAAACCAGTACTGTGTCTAGGAGTGGAAAATGACTCCGCGACAGACGAAAGCATCAGTGCAGCGATTGCGAGTTGTCGAATCGTCATTTCTTATTTCGAGTGTATTTTCGTTATTATTTTGTTCCTGCTCGATTGTTCTATGGAATAGTATTCCTAGTATTCTTCCTGGTACTATACCTACTACTACTAGTAGGTGGTATGTCAGATGTCAGCCATACATTATTGTTGTGTTGGGGGTTGGGGGGCAGGAAGAAGGAAGAAGGATCCATCGGCTGGTTCAACAAGATCCAATGGATACGAATACGTATGCGTTCATGTGTGCGCTTCTTTCTGATCGTAGGAGAGTTAGTGTTACGCTTGGCGCACGAGTTTGCGTGACATGAATTAAATAAACTCCGTATTTTTGTCTTTATTCTGTACTACTACTCTACTCTCTAGGCAGTATTTGCTAGACTCTAGCTAGTAGCTACAGTAGTAGGAGTAGTAGACTACCACAATACGAACAAAAACAATAACGGAGGGACTTCCTTGTATCTTCATCTAACGAATCAGCGGATCTAACAGCATTAACAATTGCGTTATGAGTCAAAATTCTTCAGAGAACGAGTCGTCGCAACCAGACATGGCAGGTCAAGGAGGAGGAGAAGGAGAAGGAGGCAGTGGTTCAGATGGAGGAAGGTCTGCTTCTCCGCCACTGTCAACTTGTCAAGGAGCTCGTCCTCTCCTGGCGAGTGCCAAGCGTCCTCTGATGACGCATTCGAAAGACGGCAAACTACTGAGCGAAAAGAAATTGCGTCGACTGGAAAAGAATCGATTATCCGCTCGCGAATGCCGCCGCCGAAAACGAGAGGCAACTGAAAATCTGGAACGACAAATTGTGGCACTGGAGGGTGAAAATCTACGACTGCGGTTGCAGCTTCAGGTAAGATGTTTGGTTTCTTTTTGCTCTTGAAATAAAAAACGCGTTTTGGCTATTGTAAAAATTGTGCTCAGCCTACTCATCATGTTTTTGTTTGACTGGTTACAGATTGGAGAAGAAGCCGAAGATAAGATGCAAAAAGAGCAAGAAAAAGTAACAGAGGGAATCGTAGAATTACTCGAGAGTGGAGCCTCGGATGCCGAAATTTATGACAACATTGAAACATTTAAGGAGAAATTTGCGGATTACGGACGAGATCGTAGGAGTGCCATTGAATTCCATTTGCGGAATATTGAACGATTGCTTATGCCCACCCAAACTACCACGGTAGTCTGTCGTGCACTGGAGGGGGGAGTTCAAGCTCAGCCTCCTGCAGCTGCCGCCTCTAATGATAATGCAGATACAGAACGTAATCAACAGGCACCATCCTCAGACCAAACAGTTGCTGCTGGATCTGCTACTACTGCAGCTGCCACCAAGGCGTCTGCCTCTGCTATTCCGGTGGACGGTCCTCCTCCCACCGAAGATCCCAAAGCACTTTTTCAATACTTGGTCAAGCACTTGGAAGTCACCCCGGAACAAGGAGCGGCCTTGAAAGACAGTCGGTTTGTGGCCAAAGAATTGGACAGTCAATTAGAAAAAGCCTTTAAAATGTTGGATGAATTGAAAGAACGATTGACTCAGTGCGGCGACGATTTGGAGGCGGAATTCAACAATGTTCGGACTATTTTAACTCCCACGCAATCGGCCAAATTTTTGGTATGGGTAGCTAACAATGGAGCTTGTATGCATATGCTCAATGAGCTGTGGAGTCGTGTCTATCCCCATAGTTTCAGTGATGGCTTTACCCTGGAAGAATCTCCTTCGACAGATGCAGGTTCTCCCTAGTCTTATCGTAGCTGATATTTTCTTGGTGTGAATGATCACGAAATCAAAATGAACTACTTCTGTTTTGTTTTATATGAAAAATATCAACACAATTATTTAAACACTGCATAAAATGGTTAGAAACTGTGTAGCTCCTAGCAATATTGTGTTGCAATATTGCTAGAGAAGTCTCACTCAACCTTAGGCCCTCTCCAGAGTCAAGACAACGTGGCAACTGAGACTCCTCAATTCTCCCATACTATCGACTCGTTCGTGCGTCCTGGCCTTGATGTTGACACGTCCAGGTGTAGTATCAAGCAATTTCACAATGTTGTCCTTCATGGCCGGCTTGAAACTCGCCACCTTTGGTCGCTCTAGTATCAACGTAACATCGCAATTTCCAATCTTGTAGCCAAATCCTGACATGACATCACGTGCGTGCTCCATGAACTTTGAAGAGTCGCATCCCTTCCATCGCGGATCGGTGTCCTGGAAGACCTGTCCAATATCGGGCAACGTCAGAGCTCCAAAAATGGCATCGACAATGGAATGATAAATGACATCGCCATCAGAATGCGCAACAACGCCCAACTGAGTTTCGTAGATGCCTCCCTTTTCTACATACTTGCCCTCGGCGTCTGTCCACTGCATCCGTATATATATATTGTTGTTGTATGTTGTACGTTTGGTACATTAATTTTGGTTGGCATTCGTCAGAATGAAACAGTGTATTTAGTATTTGCCATCCAAGCAGCGAAGAATAAAGCAAGGGGGGAAAAGCAAAAACAAGAGTGCAAGTAATTATTATATTTTACCATTTGATCCTTGTGAGTGATTTCTACACCACCAATCACTACGGGTTGTCCAGCTTCTTCAATGGGAGCCATGCGATGGATATCAAATCCGTGACCGATGCGGATAGGAATAGGTTCTATTTCGTACGAAGGTTTGGTAACATCTGTTTCGGTGGCCGTGCTCGATGCACGTAATCCTATTGCAGTGGAAATGGTGGTGGTGGTGGTGGTGGTGGTGGTATAGGAAGATGCTCCTGTAGTTCCCACGATGAAGCTTACGACGGGACTTTCCACCAACAGGGCAAGAAAGAGAACGACCTGAGAGATTGTGACCATAGTGTCGAGTGCGTAGACTGTTATTGAGAAAAAAGTGCTGTGGTCAAGTTGATAGTTTGGTATTCCGAGTAGATATGGTTTTGTACTACATAGATGGACAGATAGTAGTGCAGCTGCTTTTAGATCCTCCCTTCATGAACCAAAGATGAACTACGCTACAGCCAAGGTAGTAGTCTACTAAAACGACTATATGGAGTATTAATTATTTGCGCGTGAAAAAAAGTGCGTATCGTCATTTAGAGTTAGCGTTAGCGTTAGAGTTATATCTTAGATAGATACTGTACACCTTTCAGACTTACTACTACTAGAGTACTAGACTAGTCTAGTACAGTAGTTCCAATGATTTAAAGTGCCATGCTGCATGCTGCACAGGCACATTCTCCTCTCAAAGAAGTAATAATAATGTAATCCATTCTTATTATCTTCTCTCTCTTTGGCCGGTTCAAGTTATAGTGTGTCGCTATCTTACAAAGTACAAAGATATCCCAGCTGTTCCGCACTCGAGTAGTTTTCAGAAGAAGTCGGAAACATAAGTTTCAATCTGTTTTTATTCCTGTACTGACTAGTCTACTTACGGTAGGACTAAATCATCAACACCATTTTCATCGTTTCACCATGATCTCGTACTGCCAAGTAGGCAACAGTATGCATGTACTGAGTTTGTGGAATATATCTCTGTACGGGTCCCTTCTCTACAAATACGGACGAAAGTCGGAATTGTTTGATCGGCAATGGCTGGAAGCAGGATTTTGCTTACAACGCGACAACAACAAAACAATTAATAAGAATGGTGACTATTACCGAACCACGCACGATGTATGTGGCTATGTCATTATCCTCATTAGTGTACTGGGACTAGCCCTGCAACAATTTTTGAGTCGTCGCTCCAAGGGTAACAGCAGCAGCAGTGGCGGCAGCAGCAGCAGCAGCAGCAGCTGCAGTATTCATACGAGCAAAGCGGATGCTCTCACCTTTTGGGCACTCGTTGGGTTACTTGGACACGCCTTTGGGCATTTTCTCATTGCCAATGGCATTCGATACGATTTTTATCCACCACCAACAGAAACCTTTATGGATGACTTGCTGCAGAGCAGTGTTCTCGAAGCCATTGGTAAGGCTGTTCCAGGATATTTCTTGTTTTGGATGCCCTTGGTGTCAACCTACATGATGAATACTGCCAAAGGAAGAGTGGCGGGAGTCGCCTTTTGTTGCTGGATCGGAAGCTTGTTTGTACAAACAAGATTTGGATTTTCGTACGCGCAAAGTGTTCTCTTTGCGGGACTCTCTATTGATCAACTCCTGTTGCCCAAGAGCGAAAAAGGATTTGAATATGCTCTGTGGCCATTGATCACAACGCTACCGAATGGTGCCATTGCCTGGATCGAATCGTTGTCCTGTTCCAGTAGTCCCTTGATGAAACAGCATGGACATTTGGTGTATGATGTTTACATGGCCATATCCTACATTGTATTCTATTTGATATGTTGGGTGCGTACCAATTATTTCGTACGTGCATCCACCAAAACAAAAAGTCTATAGCAATAGACCTAGTTAGTAGGAAAAATTTTGTGGTGTTTAGAATAAAAAGAAAAATAATTGATACTATTGTGAAGAGATCTAATAGTGTAGTAGCGTGTGATCGTAATGTTTGGTACTCAAACATCAAGGCGTATCCTCCAAATACCATTGATTCAATGCATAGCCTGATTTTCCAAGAGTATTCAGAAAAGCATCACTTTTACTCGCCAGCTATGAGGATTTGTGTTGACTTACTTGAACGGTAGGTTGGGAAGGAGCCGCATTATCCTCCGCGTCAGTGCTGCTACTGCTGCTGCTGCTGCCGCCACTGCTACTACTACTACTCTCTGCATCAAAAACCAAGGTACTGGGAGCTCGACCAAATCCAGTTGGTAGGTCTTCTTCCCACAAACCGATTGTTTGTATTGCAATTAACTTTACCATGGCCATGTGATGGATCGCATGATGTGCTGCAAATCCTAATTCTCGTCCAATGCTGCTTGCCAAGGCGTATTCCATCTTACTGTCTCCACTGAGCATGAAATGGGCCTGGACAGGAATTTGTTGCACACCTCCCGCGATTGCATTAGCGACTGTCGTTTCTTCCTTTCCGTGAATCAAAGAGACTACCTCGAGCGTATGAATCAACTTTAAGATACGTTCGGTAGCAGCATCTATGTCGTTCTCGCTGGGACATCCTCGTTGTCGCAAGTCATAATGAAGCTGAGATCTTGTGGGATCATTGGGTCGTTCGGCAATCAATGCAGCCAGCTCCATATGATCGAGACTGTGCCGAAAGTGCTGACCGATCGAGGCCTGAACCACAGGACACGTGGTTTGAAACAACTCTTTTGCCTTGTCGCTGCCGTGCTTGACAGATATTGCATCCAAGAGTCCCAATTTTTGCGAAAGAACTCCCAAGTTTGCTCGACACAACTTTGATAATGCAGTACTAGATGCTGTCATCTTGTTGTTCTTTAATGCTGCGGCGATAATGCGTGAAAGTTCGTTGACCGAGATGATGAGAGATACGATAAAAAGTCGATGATGGTGTGGTTTCGGGATTTGTTGTTGTTGTGTTTGTGATTCATAATATAACTTGCTTCAAAAACACCTATCGCCTGCCATCCCAAGTTGCTTCTCGTTTAAAATTGCAGAGTTGCTTCATTTTCTCAAATTTTGCCTGTAAATAAGCACGATAATTTTTTTATCTCCCAAAACGATGTTGCTTCTTCTTTTTGCTAGTCTTAATTACTAGTAAAGAGCGCCGGCAAGTCAATTTATAAAAGCGCCGGCAAGTCAATCTACAAATGAAGGGTTTGAGCTCGTTTGCCAAAGGTAGACTACTACTAGTAGTCTACTCCAGTAATTTTCAAATTTGTTAGCTTGAAAGGCACTTTACCTGCTTTAACCTTGCTCTTTTAATTAAGATAAGGAATTAGAGTATCACAGTGTTATTAGGACCAGTCCAATATCGGGTGCAGGACAAGGAGTCTTCCTCGCTCGTCGGGAACAACAACAAGTACTAGATGATAGTTTCAGTTGTAACTGTGACGCCAACGATGATGATTCCTCACAGTACATCCCATTGTGTCTATATCCCGGCGTTTACACTCCGGGACTTCCATCCTTTACTACTGGAGACGAATCGATTGTGTATTTGGCCAATGAACTGACACCACCAAGTGGTATTCCCAGCAATGAGAATGCTTACATTTTGAATGTATCGCAAGTGGGTGGTTACATAGATGGTATGGCACTCTACTGTCCACAACAGCAGAGACGATTCGACGAAAATCCATCGGCCTGTGCTCGCAAAATCAATCATAGTTCGAGAGAAGCCAATACTGTGTTTGTTCCATTTTATTGGAAGGATGTCATTAGAGGAGTTCGAGGAGGCGACCATTCCCATACCTTGCCTCATAAACAACAAGAACAATGTTTCACGATTCCCAATGCAATGCGAAGTGACAACTCACCATGGTATTATGATAACGGGGAGATATACCAAATTACAGAGGAAAAGGCTCGTGAAATGAATCATCTCTTAGTGGGAGCAGCAGCTTGCATGGTGGAAACTACCATCGTAGAACCAGGTGAGGAGTTATTTCTCAATTATTCATTGAAGCGAAACCCCGACCTTCCTTCCTGGGCCAAAAGCTGATACGAAGATTAGCTAGCTAGAATAATCTGCAGTAGTAGCAGAGACAGTAGTAATGGCGCAACAAAGGATAGACTTTTCTTTAAAGAAATGATGCGACGAATAATTTAGCGTAGCCCACGGATCATGCTGGCTGTAGATCCAAGCTTGTCGTTCAAGTTTCCGTCCACAGCTAAAAACGCCAAGGCAGACAAGCGACTTTTGGACATGCCACCAGTAACGACAACTCCCGATTCGAATGCCTTCAGCTGTACACGCAACAACAAGACATGTTCTAGGGCTTCCGAGAGCATTGCAGAAACGGGGATAATATCAAAGCGAGGAATGAAATTCAAGGAAGATGTCCCCTTGTTCTTTTCAAATACTGAGCGACTAGCCACAAGCGCACTTTCGATGTCGTCAAGAATTTCCCGGAGTTCGGGAATCTGTTGCAAGGATTCTTCACGATTGTCTGAAGTATTGCAAATCGCATAGATATCACGCGAAATGGAAAACAAATTCAAAATGGAACGCGAAAGAGGCGACAAGTCCTCAGCAAATGCCTCCAACAAGGCTAGAGAGCGTTGAATGCTGTCCTGTGACTGTCGGAATATCGATGGAAGGATAACATCGTCAATGACCTTTCCAGCTTGAACAACGTCGAAGGCGGCCAGATGCCCAATATATTCAAATGGGTCTCCTTTGCTAGCGGACCGCAGAGCCAACGCTTCCGAGAGCCACTCCTTGGGTACACCTACTTCCACCTCCAAAAAATGCTTGCGTTCATCAGCGTCGGAGTCTTCGAGATTATATTTTTGCAGTACAATCGCCTTGGCCTTGGCTTGCTTCCAGTCCGTGTTGGATGAATCAATATCACCAAGATGCACGAGGCACGCGTAAACCGCCCAGTGCCAGAGTCCCTTGGCAATCAATTGCGCGGCATAAGCGTCAATGACCTTTTCTTCTTGCCAAGGCGACAAGCGCTCGCATCTTCCCAAAGCAGCCAAACTTGCAGCTAGGTGAAACGACAGAGAGTAATCCTGACTATTCTGTGCAAATCCAATGGGCGAGACAATGTCTGAGCACGGAATACCTGCGGGATCATTCAGACGGAGCAACCTATAAAGGACACAATGCACACCGGCAGGAGCTCCTTGATAGGCTGGAGATGGAAATGGAGCCATTTTGGCTTGGACACTGCTGTCAAAAGCTTGCAATGCTGCTGACACATCAGCAGAAACCTTACGGACATCAACAAATCGCAAACGAATAAGAAACTGTCGCATCCAGTTCAAACCAGATCCGGCGACACTCACATCACCGCTAATCAGCTTGTAGCATTTCATCAGATCTTGTGGAACTTGGATGATGCCCAGGGCGGCCATGCGAGCTGCCTCAGAAAAAATCCGGCTGCCATCGGCGTCATAGGTCGAAATGCCTGCCGCCAATTGCACTTCGCCCATTTCACTCGCTACATGGCAGGCTTTGACAATGTCACCTCCCAGGAGTGCCGCAAAAACGGCTTCGTAAGTGTTTCCACGAGACACTGCCGTCTGGATGTCGGCATCTGTGCTCGCCTTGCAGGCATCAACGAAAAAGCGCGCCACAGCTTCCTTATGCCGCATCTTGGACATAATGTCGTCCGCAGTATTGATATGACATGAAAGTAATGAAAAGGCGAGAGAGTCGATACCGTTCCCCTTGCTTGCGTACTCGCTAATCGTGTGGTACAAGGCTTCGTGCGAAGAGCCGCCGCCCATGCTCATGGGCAACGCAAAACGAGGACTGGAGTCATGGGTTTGGGTAGGGATCTTCTTGCTGTTCGCCTTGTGAGTTTCGAGATAGCCCAATTCTTTGTAAACTTCTAGTAGATTTCCATCCAGTACTGGACGACATCGTTTGAGTGAGGTTCCGTTAGGTCCGAGCTGGAGAAAGGAACCATCCGGTGACCAACCAACGCGAAAGGACTTGCCAAACCGACGACCAAAGTCAGTACTGGAGGGAGCTCGGCGTTCTCCAGCAAAGGCCCTGGCGGCCAATCGAGCGCAAATTCCTGCACTGGATGGCATACTGGCTGCAGCCTCATACTCATCCTTGGTAATTTGGCGTCGCTTGGGCTGATCATCATCATCGCCACCAACGTCTCCGTCGTTGAATTTCTCCGGTGGAAATAATTCCTCCTCCGCCATTTTTTCATCTTCTCCCGAATAAGCCGCATTGACAGAGTCAAAGATTTTGTTGTAGGCAGCTTCCGCATCGGCACGTGCATTATCTTCCATCATTTCAACGTCGCTAATGACGGCCGCATCGTCCATTCCATCGGCCTCGTCCACACCATCGGCATCTTCATCATCGTCATCATCTTGCCATCGGTCAATGGTTTCTGGAGTTTGTGGTAGTACTTCAACGACATCATCTTCGTCATCTGTGTCGTCATCGGCAAGGACAAAGCGTGTCATGATTGGCTTTTCTTGGTATTATTTACGTACTCTAGTTAATACTCGAGTACTCCACAAAATAGATTATTTATTTATGTTGTTAGTACTAGCTAGTAGTAGTAGAAAGTTTGGATGGGGGGCGAGTCGTTTGCTGCTGCTGCGTGGAGCAAGATTGGCTTTCAAGTTTTTCATGATCATGACGTCACAGAAAAATGAAGTTTACAACTGAACTGTGCAGGTAAACAATTATTGAAAGAACTAAACGTTGCAATAATATTAGTAGTAGTCTACGTTGGTCCAAGTTGCTTTTGTAGTTGCTCTAGAAGTTGCTCAAATCAATATTTCGTTATGTATTTGCTTCAATATTATGATGGATTAGCAAAGCGCAACTTCGTGTGAAGTAGGTAGTAGCCAGAAAAAAGATTTCGATGCTCGTTTCCATCTAGAAACTTTCGACACGAATCTGCCACACCCCTGTGTCAGGATCATAGGAAATAAGTTTGGCGTCCATCTTTGATGTGGACTTTGCAATGCGTTTGCAGTATTTCTCCTTCGCTTCTGCATCGGCCTTGGGGCCAGTCTTGGGAAAGATGTTGTAGAATGTAATGCGACAAGGACGATTCAACTTGGAGCCTGGTGGTGGTTTGCAGCCAGCTTCTTCGTCCGTGTGGTACACCCCAACGTCTGCCTGTCCAATTTCAATGGACGCATCTAAATCAGCATTGCGGACGTCAACTTCACCGTCCCATTCCACCTTACCGTAAGGTTTATGCTCGATAGAGAACCCAGAGAGCGTCGCCAACTCCGCTTCCGACATGGTAGCCATTCGTTCGATCGAAGGAGAAACAACATATCCCGGTTTAGTCAATTTGGGAATGTAAGAAGGTTGTTTGCGACCAGATGACGCTTCATGCAAGGCTACAGGAGCAGGTGCCGTGCCATCATGAGATTCAACAACCTTTTTATAGTAATCCATTGCAGGGTCGGTTGGTGGAGCAAGCTTCTCCAACGAAGCCATTGTCTTACCAGGACTATTTGGGATCATACTATCCTTGGGCGTTTCTCGTCCGTAGACAGGAATCGATGCACGCGGCGTCTGGACGGGAGAAGGTGCGTCGACCTTTGTGTCGTTGCCAGTAGGACTAGTTTTGTCCAAAGGAACTGGGAGAGCCTGCGTTACGGAGTCGCCAGTCACAGGACCATTCGTAAGACGAAGACGCATCTTGGTATTTGGGGTCATTGTCTCTGGTTTGATGACAAGACGTTTGACTGAGGAGGCGGCATATCCTTCCGGTGACATCATGGGACGACCACCAGTCCCAATCTTACTCAAAGCGGCAGAAGCCATGGAAGACGTCACAGCAGGAGATGGAGACCCGAAGCCTCGAGGTCGAATTTTGGCTGTGGATCGTGGTGAAGGCCGGTACGACAAATATTGTGAATTGTTGAGCGCCGCAGATGCCATGTTGCCGCCGTCGTATTGTGGCTGAGATGCTGGGATGACGTTAGACGTATCCGGGGATGATCCTTTCCAGGCGTCAAGCTTTTGCATTTCCTTTCGTTTATTTTCAAGAGCCTGAATCTGATTCTGTAAGACTTCGTTTGCAGCTTGTGGAATGATTGAACCAGCAAGAGGAAGAGGCATCGCAGCACTAGCCGGCTGCTGACCACCCCACATTCCGGGGGTTGGGGCCGGAGGCGGGGAGCCAAAGAAAGCGCCTGGCGCAGGAGCTGTGTCGCAAGAAACACGATATACATCCAGGTTAGTCAATCGTTGATTCAAATTGTAGACGGAAACAAAAAAAAGAAGTCAGTCATAAAAGCAAACAAATGAAAAACTACTTACCTCCAAACGCCGGCGCGGGAGCAGGACTTCCAAACAAACTTCCGGAGGTGGATCCAAATGCAGGGGCCGGTGCAGGATTTCCAAAGAGTCCGCCGGTCGCTGGTGAACCGAATCCACCGCTTCCAAAGGCAGAGGGAGCTGTACAACGACGGTCAAAGTTTTAATAAAGTACAAATTTTGCAGTCATGGAAAACTAATAACAGCGATGAAAGTACACGGAATGACATACCTGGGGCCCCAAAGGGAGCAGGCGATGGCGCGCCGAAAATGCCACCACTGGGCGCAGGTGAGGGTGCACCAAAAAGACCAGGAGCTGGTGCGGGAGAAGGCGACCCAAATAGTCCAGGTGCTTGCGAGGGGGCTGTTGTGTTGCGAAGGACACATTATATAAGAAGAAAACTTACAGTCAGTCGATTGTTGACTGGTTATCCAAATTGAAACAAAGGCAAATTGAAATTAGGCATGAGCTTACCTCCAAAACTTGGTGCTGAAGTAGGGCTTCCCCCAAAGAGACTTCCTCCAGGAGCAGGAGCAGGGTTCCCTCCAAACAAACTTCCAGATGCCGGCGTACCAAAACTACTACCAAATCCACCTGGAGCGGGCGCGCCGAAAGCACCTGGGGCTGGCGCAGGATTGCCGAATACAGCTGTATCGACAGAGTTGGCGGTGTGAGAAATCGGAGATGAAACGACACAAAAAAAGACTGCAGACAAAGGTACGCACATGGAGCAGGGGCGCCAAATCCACCTGGTACTGGGGCGGGACTAGAAGAGCCAAAGCCGCCGCCACCGAAAGAAGAGGGAGCTGCCCACACAGCATGTTAGATACTCTATATTTGTTTTCGTACAACCATTAAAAAGCACAGAAAAGGAAACAAGGGCATACCTGGGGCGCCAAAGGGAGCAAGTGCTGGAGCGCCAAAGGCACCAGGGGACGGTGCGGCACCAAAGGCAGCTGTGCAGGTAACGATAGTTTGCGAGGGATAACGTAGAGTGCAGTGAGTACGAGTTGCGAAATAGAAGGAACACAATGCGAAAGTATTGTGCATATCAAACCACAGAGACTTACGAGCGGGAGGAGAACCAAACAATCCGCCACCAGCTGGAGCAGGGGCATTGAATCCACCGCCGAAGCCTCCACCAGAAGCATTTCCCATTCCTTTGTGACAGAATGATGATTCATTTGTATAGCATTGGTTTGTTAAAAAATGATTACAAAGCGATTGCTCCTAAAAAAAGAACGCAAGAACATACCTTTATTGCCCTGCATGTAATCTTCGTATCGCAACTCTTCAAAAGACTTTCGTTCATATTGTGGCATCACTGAAATGGATTGCATTGTAATGGTTTTGTCACCATCTTGTATTTGTGCAGGTGTGAATTGTATAGCTTTGGTTCCTCCTCCCCCGGGTGCTCCGGGGGCAGCTCCACCGCCAAACATGCCGCCTGCAGGTGCTGGGGCGCCAAAAATTCCGCCCGTCGGTGCTGGGGCTGCTGGCACGGAAAGAATATAAAATAAATGACATTGGTTTAGTCGATTTGAGTGTTGCGTGCGGGAAACAAGGATGAAGCACACACACACACACAAAGAAAGCATACCACCAAAACCCGTAACAGAGGCTTGGCCAAAGGCGGAAGGAGCCGGTGCTGCTCCGAACGCTGCTGTCGACGAGACATTCCATTGAAGCAGCAGTGTGAGGTATAAGAAGTAATAGAATACGAAAAGAGCAACAAACAAAAACAGAGCAAATGCGAATACGTACGTGCCGGACTAGGAGAGCCGAACAGTCCTGTGGATGGTGCAGAAGTACCGAAGGCTGGCGCAGGTGCCCCGAATGCAGGCGCAGGAGCCGTTGATCCAAACAAACCACCTTTTTGAAGTAAGGTCAGAGGTCGGAGCAGCCAAATACAATACGCTTGTTGTTAGTCAAAAAGAAAATAATCACAGAGTAGAATAGTTCCCCACCGTGAGGCAGAACTACGTACCTGACGGTGCAGGTGCGGGCCCGCCGAAGAGACCTCCCGGTGCTGGTGCTCCAAAAGGACTCGACGACGGAGCACTTGATCCAAAGCCCCCAGAAGACTGTCCGAACCCTGTACTACTGCCGAAAGCGGGAGCTGGACTGGGGCTTCCAAAACCAGTTGAAGTACCAAAGGCAGACGGTGCCGAGGATTGTCCAAAGGCACTTGTCGATGGAGCAGCTCCGAAACTAGTCGTGTTGGAGGAACTGCCAAAGCCACCACTAGTTCCAAAGGCAGGGGCTGGCGAAGGATTTCCAAAACCACCACCACCTCCTCCAAAGGTGGAAGGAGCAGATGGTTGTCCAAAGCCGCCACCAAAGCCTCCTGGGGCAGGAGCAGGGCTTCCGAAGCCTCCGCCGCCGCCAAAAGCACTGGGAGCAGGAGCTTGTCCGAAAGCCGGAGCTGGACTGCCAAATGGCGATGATTGTTGTGGTTGTCCAAACATAGTAGTGCCTGGAAGCAGTGCTGTTGTAGTCGTGAGCTTCTACTAAACGAGGTATGCGGATACAATGCCTAGAGTTGATGGCTGATCGATTATCTTCTGTTTTGTGTTGTGTTGTGCTGAGAGCGTCTATTATCTACTCTAGTACTGTACTCGAGTACTTGCGTGGAGTAGACCTGCTTGTTGTTTTCGTTATTGCGTTCGTTGTCGTCTGCTGGCTGTAGCGGCGCCTTCGCTCCACGCCTGCAGAATTTAAGACGCATATTTGCCCGCAAACTCATCTGCTGCAAGCTACCTGGCGCTAGTAGCTTGACTAGTCTACTACTGCGAGTGGTATCTCAGAAGCAATCCATACGATCGAGTAGTCTAATAGTGAGTATTATTTGGAATAGTAATAAGCATACAGTTTTGGTCAATCATATTGGCATGCTGTCATCAGCATGTTTGCTGCCATGACATCATCCTAATTTTCGGCTATATTTTCTACGGGTTATCTACAATGGCTAACAGTCGTAACTTTGTACACCTGTGTAGTCGCCACGGTGGCTGACTAGCCTACCCCGGTACAGGATGCCACAGAGGTTCTTCCCTTTCCTTCAGTTACACGCCGTAAAGTTCTTTGATTTCAAATTCAGCCGTTGGAGGTAACATCGGTATGTATTGACCTCTGCCTTGACAGTAACCTAAAAAGGCTTCTGGGATATATGAACCATCGTGAGCAGGTGGCTGAATCTTCCCTTTGCTCGCTTTGGCCAGCTGAATTTCAAAGTCTTGTCTAAGTTCAAACCACTTGGCAAAAATAGCATGACAGGTTGTTTTGTTGGTCAGATGACTCAGTCGATAGACTTGTCTCTTATCTCGAGGGACCCGAGGTTCTGGGCTCAAACATTCCCACGGCTTTTTACATGCTGTGTAGTGAACCGTCTTGGTTTGTTCCACGGGAAAGATTCTACAATCTTGACAACCACCGTGTTCGATGGTATTGTTGGCAAACACATAGCCCTCTCGGGGATATTGTCGACATTGATTCTCAAACTCCATTCTATCTGGTCCTCTCCAGATAACATCGGCTACAACTTGGTTGTACACACATGGGTTCACTGCAACACCTCGTCCAGGATACAAAATATCGTAAAAATACGCAACAGCCCCTTGGTACGCCATCGCTCCTTGGAAGCCACCAAAACCTAGTCCTGCCCATCCCTTGTCATTTCCTCGGCCTTTAACATAATTGCCTTCCGTAATGAATTCCGTATACATATCAAAGACTCTCTGAGATGGTCTGGCCATTAGAAATCCTCCCTGAACACCCTGCCGTATTTCCCACGGCTGGCTGGATGTCACATCCTTGGTATAAAAGGCATCAATAGTGGCAGGTAGAGTATCGAGATGACTGGGTAGCTTGATTCGGGATCGAGCAGCTTTTCCTTCAGCTGAGTCTTTATCATAGATCATGGCATCGTACAGCTCATCCAGTGGTTGCAAGAGAGCCACGTCCATGTCCCAATGGACAGAAATTGGATGATCGAAAAGAGTATAAGCATACAATTTAATGAACTCCTTTTCCCCACAACAATTCTCCCAAATGACCGCGTTTTTATAGTCTTCATTCTTAATGTCCGTACGGTTGACGGGGTCGTTGCGGATCAAAGTCGTATAGCCGAGCCCTTCCAATAATGGCGCATGAGAAGCACAACCTTCCGCATGCACAATGGCGTACATTTGGTAGGAATATTTTGACATTGGCTTTCCAGTCTCCTTATTCAAGGTGTGGACACTGGTCTTGTGAACCGAATGTCGCAAAACTGCCGCTGCATCCAAAAATCCAGTGACAGCAGCCTCTTTCTTGCATTTGATCAGCGATACGACATGGGCAATCTTAATCGGTTCGTTGCTACTCGTAGATGTAGCCAATGTTCCTTGTTGTTGAAAAGTGCCTTTGCTGCTGCTGCTGCTGCTGCTAACTTTTGCAGTGCCAGAGGAGGTTTCACTTAAATTTTTCAGCAAGGTGTCATCACCCGAGGGAATTGATTGACCCTTTCCCAGAAATGTGTAAATCACTAAGATACCGACGACAGCCACTGTCCCGACCAGTACGTTGTGATTTCGATCTTTGGAGGGCCATTTATCTTTGGGTTTGCTGACCTTCACCATTAAATGTGTGCTACAGTCACCTCAAGAATAGACAGCGATTGTAGTTGTGAAGGGATTGACTACTGTTGCTGTAATTTGTACAAGGAGTTATGGAAGGATACTCAAATTATTGTTCAAAATAATTCGCCAGTTCATTTGTAGACGCACACTTGTTATGATTTGAATCTTTCTTTTGTCCATTCGAAAACCACGGGTATATGTAAAAAGGTGTACCACTGGGTGTACCATTTTGGTGTACTTTGGTGTACTTGGTACACCAAAAGTACACCTTTTTACAAATTTTTGTAAAAAGG
>Ga0210025_1002465_pt1 | contig 17989 bp, 20 predicted proteins | sample CryGeyme20150102_FD_183989 | JGI IMG/M metagenome (GOLD analysis project Ga0210025, IMG submission 183989) | Groundwater microbial communities from Crystal Geyser aquifers in Utah, USA - Crystal Geyser metaG 2015-0102 (SPAdes) (version 2) | ecosystem: Environmental > Aquatic > Deep subsurface >...
GATTTTTTTTTTAGTTGTATCACAGCATAAACGTTAAGTCAGCTGGAGGCTTTCTGGTCTCTAGATTTATGAAAGTGGATTCTGTCCTCTAGCTCACTAAGTGATTGTCCAATTCCAATAAATAGATAATGAATGGAAAGGTCTCATCAAGAGCTGTCCATTTACCTACGGTACTCAAAAAGTGTTTTGAGACCTTAATGCTTCCTGTATATTTTTTGTCCTGAGGTCAATAGGGTGATGTCATCCTTACTGGTACTCTACTAGTAAAAAGCCTGCATGTATTACCAATATTTGCTTGGCCACTAAACAAGCTACCCACCATAAGCCGACATGCAAGGCCTACGACGAACAACGACGAACAATAATAATATTATCATCTACTCGGAGTAACAAGTAGTTCAATCTGCTAATTCGTCCGATTTCACTCGAAAGCGAAGTAGGCAGTAGGCAGGCATGTAGTCCATGACAAGCAGGCACACTTATGTTCCTTACTTTTTTCTTTTCCTTATTGAAGGTATCATAACAACTACTCTTGACACACTCTACTGAGTATTATTCAAATCGTACTATGAGAATGGCCACCCTCGGTTACTCATTACTGCATCATTATGATTCCAAACAAACCATCCCTCCCCGGGCTTTTCCTAGATCATAGTATTGTCTTTGGCCAAAAATGTGACTGTCATTGTAGAGGCAAATATAGTGCCTTCAGGTTCAGCTGTCCAGACAAATTGCCTGATGTAGTCTTGATATTGCGCGTCTGTGGCCTGCATTACGGTAAACATATCTCTGGGAGTAGGCTGCGGCTCAAGAGTAGATCTAAATGATGCAATGGCATCAACGTCCATCTGGAAGGGTAGTTCACGCTCAAAGTCATTGGTAGCTTCATTCAGAGTCATATCAAATGCAATAAAATCGTCTCCATATGCAGTCATAAACAGTTCCGCATAGAATGGGATGGTGTTTGCAATCAAACCAGCAATTTCTTCCTCAGTGGGAGCTCTATCAACATTTTCATCCTCGAACCAGCCTGTGACAAGCAAAACCAGTGTAAGTTGACGAATATGCCGAAAGTCTTTTAAAAACAGAACGAAAGGCAGCGCAAAAATATTGTGTAGACATACCATAATTTAAAAGACTGACAAGAGTGGTATTAGCGAGCTCGCCAATAGGTGCTGATGGAGCTACTGTCGCAGCTGTAGGTGCAGCTGTGGCTGCTGATGGAGCTACTGTTGCAGATGAAGGTGCAGCTGTGGCAGCTGTTGGCTGAGCAGTGGCAGCTGTAGGTATAGCTGTAGTTGTAGCAGCAGTGGGTTGTACCGTAGGTTGAACAGTGGAGCTTGTCGGTTGTGCTGTTGTTGTTGTAGGTGTTGCCGTAGCCGGTACGGTGGGTGTCAGGGTTGGAGCAGCTGTGGCTCCTCTCGTTGGTGCGACTGTCTGGACTATGGAAGGAGCTGCTGTGCTGGGTGCATTCGATGGGGCCAGACTAGGTGCAACAGTCGGTCCCCGAGGAGAATCTGTTGCTATAACATCGGGAATGCCAAGAAATGGTGGAAATGCTCCATAATAACACTCCATGTCCAAGATATTATTACGTGGAACTGTTACATAGTCTGTCGTTCTACGTTTGGGTCGCTCTCCTCCTCTTAGAGGCCCACTTCCTCCCACTCCATTGAAAAAGCGGGCTCGGGACAGGAATCCACCGGTGAATGGTCCGCCAGGATTTCGTTCGCGCCTACTTCGGCTGTAACGAGACAATCCTTTTCCCTTGCCTTTTCCGGATCTACTACTCTTGCTGTCGCCTCCTTTTCCCTTGCCTTTGCCTCCATAGACGTATTTTTCATCACCATTACCACCTTTCCTCATACCGCGTTTAACAATTCCTTTCATACGTTGTTCGGTGCGAGGACGGCACATAATTGGAAAGCCACCTGAGGAAATGTGTAAAAATAAAAGAAATACGGCGCAAGCTATGAGAAAAGGTAGGGGTATACAGAAACATAATCAGAAGAAAACCTACCATCAAATGCATGTCCAATACCGCTGTAATAGCCACCAGGACGCGTTCCTCGTACAGGAGGTCTAGCTGGCTTGTTGTTAGACGATACCGCTTGATATCCACCCTTGCCCTTGCCCGTGGTACTTTCGACAGATGACGACGAGGGACTCTCCCGAAAACCCGCTTGATAGTCCCTGTAGGATGTGAAAAATCCGCTCGATAGGAAGCCACCTTCTTCTCCAGCCTGCAGCCCTCTGCTAACGATCGTTGTCCCTGCTCCGTCTCCGTAATTCTGGTATCGTCTGTCCGTCATGGCTTTGCGAAGACTGTTAGAGTTATCTAATTCATCGGCTTGTTGTTGCTGTTGCTGCTGCTGCTGCTTTTGCTGACGGGCTCCCTTGACTCTTGCCGCATTGCACGGTTGCCAGAGAACTACCATTACCAGCAGCATTATCACTGCTGGCCTTGTCCATGATAATTTCTTCATGCATGCACACATCATAGGTAGTGTTCCTTTCCTCTTTTCTTTGTGATTTATTTCAATAGGTTCCTGTGTCTGTCAATGTTGAGTAGGTGGAACGGTGGAACTCCTCTTTTTCGCAAGAATTTCGCAGTATTGACAATGAAACTTTTCATGATGGTGATGCGATCCGATACTCTTATGAAGTACCTACATCCAGTTACTTGCACACCGAGTCGACGACGGTTTCCAAAGATCGACACTTGTTGTCAAAGTAAAAATCTGATCAAGTTCTTTGCATCTAACTTCGTCCAGGAATATTTGATTTTTGTTGGACCACAAGAATCCGTTTTCATGAACCCCGAATGATTGTCGTAGAAATAGGATGCACACATCCTCGTACTCCACAGCCATTTAAAAATCTGTTGCATCTTTTCTATTTTAGTTAGTATTTTGTTTGTTCTGTTCAAGTAAAGTAAGGTCAAAAAATTCATCTACCCTTTCTTACCTTTCTTACTGCAACCCACTCCCTGCTCATCCATTACATATGGCAAAGCATCACAACCACAGCGCCAGTCAGCAACGCAAGCGACAATGGGCAGCGGGTGTCAATGAGATTGATGGCGAAGCCGAAATGGACGACATGGCGGTGGCAGCTGCTTTTGCAGCAGTTTCCTACCAGCCGCCGCTTCCTTCCATCTCGAAAGCACAAGATGACAATGAAATTGAATTGGAGGAGAAAGCCGACGATGAAAAAGAGGCAGAGGGAGTAAGGGGAACAACAAAGGAAGCATCTCCTACGCCTACAGAAGATAGTGATTCTTCGGATGACGAAAGCAGCTGTGACGAGGCAGTTAACGAGGAAAATGACTCCCAGCAAAACTCTGCTACGCGAAAACCTCTCGATTTGAAAAAAGAAAGAGCTGAAATTGCTCGCATGAATGCGGAAAATGGTGACGACGACGACGACGATGACAAAGAAGCGCGGGTAGCCCCCAAAACGGAACACGAATTAGATCCCTATCAAACACCCCTCTCGGAACTCGAACACAAATTTCAATTGAATCTGACCGTCGCCGAACAGGACCAACTAAAACTGCAGGCAGCGTCTGGACAAGCTTCCGATAATAACAGTAGCGACACCAACGTCCAGATTAAACTGGTTCAAGCTGGGAAAATTAAATCCCACATGGTGCAGGATCGAACCGTCATTGTGGAATCAGCTCCTCGCAAGGATGGCGAATCTCTCTCACCACTGGACGAAGGCAGTCTTTTAGTGTTTCGTATGACCACCGACGATGGTGGTGGAGACAACAATAGCAGTCACAACAAAAACAGTAGCAATTCACGATTGGTACCCATTGGTAAAGTCTTTGAAGTCTTTGGTCCCGTACGTAGACCTCTGTATACACTGCGACTTCCTGCAAAGGAAAAACCGAAGAAGGCAGCAATAATGCCAACACCTGCGCCGAATACGACCATCGAAAGCAAGTTGACGACTTGTGCAGATACGACTGTGGAAAACAAGCCAACAGCTGTGTCGATTGCGAATAGTGAGGGCAATTCGACGACCTGTGCAGAAACGACAGTGGAAAACAAGGAATTCGTAACAAGCGAGGAGGAAGCAAACACGGTTGCTACGTCGGAAGAAGAAGAAGAAAAGAACACGTCCGAAGATGAGAACCCTTTTGCATCACCACCAGCAGTAGAAGAAGATCCTTGGTTGTGGAATGGAGCCTATACAACATTTCTGGCCAATAATCCTGATCTCACTATTTTCTACGTAGAGGGCGACGCGAAATTGATTGATGCCGAAGAACTTTTGCGCATGAGTGCTCGAGGCTGTGGTATGTTATTGTTATTGTCGAAATTGTTGTGTGGCAACTTCTTTGTGTCCGTTTTGCTCACGTCCGGTTGCTCTTATTACCGCAATTTAGATGCATCTAATGTGTATGATGAAGAAGTTGTGAATCCTAACGAAATGTACTTTAGTGACGATGAACAAGAGCGCGAGATCAAGCGCGGAAAAAAGAAAAACCGAGGTAGTAGTACGGTAAATACAAATGATGGACCTGGGAGTAGCCGAAATGACCCACAGCAGCAGCTGTCGCAGCAGCAGTCACCGCCATTCAATCATAGGCAACAGCGTGGAGGTCGAGGACGAGGACGAGGACACTATGCGCGGGCCCAAAATCAAGCACCTGTGCCAACTGCATTCCACAACCAGCCACATCAACAGCATCATGCACCACTGCACCAACATAGCCAACAGCCACATCCTTTTTCTTCAGGTCTGGCGTATGGTAATGCACAAGGTCCTCCCCCTCCTCCGCCAATTCCTCCTGGAGGGCGGTACGGGCAACCGCCGTACACGCAGGCACCCACGGGAGGTTATTCTCTACAACCCGGAGGACACTTCTCGGGAGGTCCCCAGGGGGCACCTCACATCTATCATTATCCTCAGCAAATACATTCGGGTTTGTATCGTCAGCAACAACCTGTCCACTACCAGCAGCATCACGCAAATCAAGGGCAAGCCTCCCCTCCTCCACCACCACCACCACCTCCTCCTCCACCGCCGCCACCTGCAGAGCAGCAAAGGCAACAGCAGTCTGATACGGTGTACTACAATTTTTAATTATATAAACATAGCTACGTGTCAAAGCTGAAGGAGAAAGAAATTGAATTGTTTTTACACCTGCTGCTACAACGGTTGATATTGCGTACCCTCTCGACTGTTTATAGCCCTATCTTCTTGTCGAGTGCTAAGACTGCAAGGAGATGTAAAATCAAGTTTGTTGTAATAAATTCTAATTTTTTACATCTATCACCGCCCCTTTCTTTACCTTGATTGTGTACCCCACCCAATACTTCGATCTTTCGAAGTGAATCAAATCGCAACACGTTCTCATTTTGCTGGTCTGACACTAGCTTTGAAAAGAACTTCATTGACTTCCCTAAATATTGAGTCCGCAGGCTCTGACATCCAGACATAGTCCATAATGTAGATCTCGTAGTCTTGACCAACTTGCATGACTCGCAGCAGATCAGCTGCGGGTGGAATTGTCGTGTCGTCTAAGAAAAATACATTGGCATCAAAATCAATGAACACTGGGAACGTGCGATTCTCTTCATAGGTCCATTCCAGGACATCAAGCTGAACGTCCACCAGATTGGTGTAGTTTTGACGCAAACTATCAAGATAAAATCTATTCGTTTGTAGAATGAGTCCATCAATTTCTTCTTGTAGTGGCATTCGTAGTGGAACAGCCATCTCGTCGTCGAAAAATCTGTACTGAAGATTGGACTCAACGAGAACTCCCGTAGTACCTTCCGGGGGGATAATAGTTGGTCGTTGTTGAGTTGGCTGTGCTGTTACTGATGTAGGTTGTGCAGTTGCAGCTGTTGGCTGTGATGTAGCACCAGTTGGTGCAATTGTAGGAGCAAAAGTTGATGCAGTGGGCGCCGCTGTGACAACAGCTGGAGTAGTTGGAGCAATTGTGGCATCTGGAATGGTTGCAGCTACTGTAGGCGACAATGTTGGCGCTTGTGTAATCTCAGCTACGAGCGTCGGACTACTCGTGGGAGGCCGAGTGTTGGCATTTTCTGTCGCTCTCATCGTAGGAGCGCCTGTCTCAGGTGTAGTTGTTGGCACAGGAGCAAGACTGGGCATTAGAGTGGTAGGTGACGGAGATGTTCTTATGTTTCTAGGGACCCCTCCAAAGGGAGGAAATGCGCCATAATAACATTGGACTTCCGTCATGGCATCTTGAATGGCGTTACCTCGAAATCTCCCAGAGCGTCGTGCGTGAGAGCCACGACTCGGAATATAATAATTGGCGCCGTGCCCCTTTCCTTTGCCGCCTTTTCCTTTGCCGCCTTCTCCTTTGCCGCCTTCTCCTTTGCCGCCTTTTCCTTTGCCGCCTTTTCCTTTCCCACTTTTTCCGCTAGATCTTGCACTACGGCTGTTTTCGCCTTTCAAAAAAGTATGCTCATGAAAGCCGTGTGTATGTTTCGTGGAAGCTTTGGGAAGTTCACAAAAAACGGGAGGACCTCCTTCAAAAGCACCATTTTGTCCTCCACCGTTCACTCCCAGGGCGTATTTAAAGTAATCATCGATATCACCGTAAAAGTGTGAACCTGGAGCTCCAACATAATAGTACCCATTATCTTCTTTTCGAAGTCTGCCAATATTAATGCCACCGATTGGATCACGTCCTCGCTGTCGAACTCGGACTTCTGCTCTATGAGGGGCGGAACCAGGTTTCAAGTTTGCTCTTCCACCACGATACACCTGCCCTCGCTTCCGAGATGATTTACGTCGCGATTTGTTTCCTTTTCCACTTTTTGCGCTGGACCTTGAAGAATCAAAGTTCTGGCCATTCTTTCGGGTGACTCGAGCACCAGTTCCAGTTCCAGTTGCTGTTGCTGTTGAGAAGAACCCGCCACTTGGACGGAAGGAAGTTGGTCGTATGGCAGTCTCATTCAAAATGATTCCTTCACCTCGACTCAAGAAACCTCTTCGGTTCGGCCGATTTGTTGACTGCAGTAATCTATTGCTGTTGCCGTCCTCATTTGCAGGTCGTTTGACTCTTGCAGCTTGGTGGCACGAAGAACACGGCATCAGAATGAAAAGCAATAAAGCGGCCGCACTTGATCGCTTCTTCATGGTGAGACTAAGACTGTTATCCCTGCGCTAAGCTTGTGCGGGTGAATTGTTTTTATTCTACAGTTAATGCTTACCAGTATTTTGCTTTGAACACGAAGAAGATTTGGATATTTCACAGGATGACCAAAATTGGTGAGAAATATTTAAAAAAAAAACGGAGGTGTACTAGGTACTGTACTTACTGGTGTACATGAGAATAATACGATATTATTATTATTATTCTCGTGTGTTCCTCCCATTTGGGGTTAAGGGTCGAATGGAGTCATGAGTAGGTACAGTACGGCGACCATCAATTTTAACTGTCATCACCAACCACTCTAACAGATAAATATTTAGCTGACTACAGTATTTTGGAAGTAAAGTACTGAAAATTTGTATAGTCAAACATAGCAAAGGGAGCTCAGACCTCAAATTTTGCCTGTGATAAATATTTAGCTTGCTATTTTGGAAGTAGAGTACTGAAAATTTCTATAATGCGTACTTTGAGGATGTGAATACCAAATTTGTAGCACAGACCTCAGATCTCAGGTGGATATCCTTGACACTAAAAAGGAGTGGTTGGTGTACCCCCGCCAGGGGCCCTCGTCTTGTCTGTCAACAACAACGGTTTCGCTTTGACTGTAGTTACGATAATGCTATAACTCCAGCAACTAGTTGGCTATGTAAAGATATTTATGATCCACTTTAAATTATGAATAGAAAAATAGAAGAAAGAAACATTGCTATTTATTACCCCAATTTCTATGCAGGTCGAGTCAGAGCTGTAAATGCAACTCCTTGAACCGCGTCTAGTTGATTCACGGGTGGGCGCATGAGGTAGTCTGTGATGAATGTTTGATAGTTGAGGCCTTCCATCTTTTCCAAAATTGAATTAGCGGTCGTAATGGTATCGTCCCCGTTAAACATGAAATTGGCATTGAATTCAATGAAAACATTTGGTGTCCTGTAAGGATATCACAAAGATGAAAAATTAGGAAAGGAAAAGCCCAAGCAAGCAAAAATCGAGTTAGTTTTCTATTCAATCACGACGACAAAGAAAAATCAGCAGAAATTAATCGTCCAACGTACGCTCCCATTGTATACATCATGGATGTGAACTCTGTCATGAAGCTGATGAAATCGTCGGAAAATGCTGGATCAGTTCGGAAAGCCTCTGTGTAGAATTCATCCATAAGAGTGGCTAGTTCTGCATACTCTTCTGCTGTCAGATCGCGATCCACATCTGTTGGCTGATCACTAAAGTAAGTCAAAGCAAAAGTGCTTTCAATGATGAAATCGTTGGTAGCTAAGTTTGTTGGTGCAACCGTGGCCCCAGGGACAGTGGGAGCCGCTGTCACTCCTGACGAGGTTGGTGCAAGAGTAAGCCCCGCACTGGTAGGAGCACCAGATCCTGGGCTGGTAGGAACACCAGGTCCTGGACTGGTTGGAGCCAGACTAGGAAATGGTGTCCCTGCGGGTCCTCGAATCATGTTCGGTCGAAATCCCTCTGGAAATTGGTTGCCTCCGCCTCGTGCCGGGCGTGGAGGACGACGATCGATCCGACCAATTCCTGTTCCACGGAACGGCCTTGCAAGAATAACTCCACTCCCGATGCCATTGGCAATGAACCCCCCAACGCTTCCTCCTCCGTCAGCAATCATGTCCTTGCTTCTTGCAGCATTAACCCAGTCCGCGTTTCTTGGGAAAAAGTCGTCATCAAGTGGAACTGCTGCTCCTCTTTGAGATCGACTTCGACTGCTATAGCTTTCTTTTGATCCTCCTCCTTTTCCTTTTCCTCCACTTCTTCCAAAGTCGTCGTCAAGTGGAACTGCTGCTCCTCTTTGAGATTGACTTCGACTGCTATAGCTTTCTTTTGATCCTCCTCCTTTTCCTTTTCCTCCACTTCTTCCTTTTCCTCCACCTCGACCTGGTCTTCGTTGCACTCTGCCTCGCTGGCGATTATCGGCTAGAACGACGAAATATTCCTCGTCGTCTTCAATGCTGTCAATTTCGTTGCCATTGATAAAGACTAGATCACCTGGTTGAAATCTACGACGATGTTGTAGCTCTCGTTCGTTTTGTTGTTGTTGCAGCAGCAGCAGCAGATGAGCGTCTTCCCCTTCATCGGTCTGTAGCTGTTTGGGGTTATATTGTCGCGTGTTCATGGACTTTGTACACCCCATGCGACCTGCAAACAACAGCAACAAAAAGAACAATCCCGATATTCTTGGCGTGAACGATGGCATTATGAAGTAATAGAGTTGCTGGGCAAATGGTACGTGGTGTTCTGGTAGTGGCGGCAAGGCATTCGTGTTGGGGTGTGTAAAGCCTGTAAATTTTTGTAAGAAAAGTGTGCTTGTCTTCTACGGATATGATAATTTTATCATCCAAGGAAAAACCTTTGTTCTAAAACCATGATAGAAAAGATGCCTGTTCGACAATACTGGTGGCACACTATCATTGCATCACTGCTCGTGGCCTAATTCATATTTTTTTGAATTATTTTTGGGGTCCAGTTTTCTTTTGTGTTCTGAAAAGTAGTATCGAAGCACCGGTGGCTGGTACTACCACTACTGCCTCGAGTACTCTACTACTGTTACCTGGTACTCTCTACTGTAGATAGTAGTAGCTAGAGTACTCGAGTACCAGTAGCTAGTAGTAGTAGCTAGTAGTACTACTACGTAGCTGGTACTACAGCCCATCAGTACCAGTACTACTGTACCAGGTACTATGGTATTTTTTTCTTTTTTAATTTGCCATGGGTTCGTAATAAACGCTGCTCGAGTTCGAGTTTTGGTAATACTACCAGGTAGTAATTCATTAATACTACAGTAAGATTAATATTATTTCCACTTTTTCTGTGAAATGCAGTACCACCAGCCAGGGTACGATAGTACTTAATAATAAGGTGGTTCACCAATGCCTGGATGTGTTCATCACAATTCAAGAAATCAATCCCAGTAGCAAAATTCAGTCCCTTATTGCTGTCCCCAATTCAATTTTGTACAGTACTGATTAGAGTATGCTTCTACACTGGATAAGAATTACTTGTAACGAGATTTTTAATTGTTACTGGAGTATTCAACACGTTTCAAAACTTCTTTTTTTGTCAACAAATTTTAACAGCTCAATTCTACTACCAGTACTACTAGTCTAGCTAGTAGTACTACTAGTAGTAGACGAACGGGGTACTAGTACTACTACTAACTAGACTAGTAGTAGTGCTGGTAGTACGTATGAGGCGCTTAGGGTTCTCATCAAGTTGAGGATTTTTGTGAATCAAATTTACTATCTGGAAGATTGTACCAGTACTAGACTACTGGATCTTTTATTTCTGTACCAGGTACCATATCAAACAGCCAATCATCAGATGTTCATAAGATCGACATCACCAAACCTTCGCGGACTTAAGGAACTAGTCTACCGGGGGGGGAAGGTGGTATTGAACTACCTGGTACATTTTCGTGGGATCATCCTGTTCTTTGGGTTTTATCGACATCATCATTATTTATTTAATCCACTTACCTGACGAGCGAACGCCTAGTAGATTACCGTACCAGGTAGCAAGAACAACAGATATTCCTCCCATATCGTACAGAAACTCTAACAGACACGCAAACACGCAAACACACAAACGAGGCACGATGGCATCGGTAGAAGAAGAAAGAAAAAAGGCGGCGGAGTCGCTCAGCAAAATGCTATCAAAGGGAGGACACAGCAAACCCAGGAACTTTCGCGAAGGATTAGGTGCCGGAGGTGAGTGCATTGTTGTGGTGAATATTGGTCGGACTGTTTATGTACTGTATGTATGTGCAGTTGCTTTGCTTTTCCTTTGACGAGTCTCAACAGTTATTTTCGTTATATTGTTGTGTGTTTATCCTCAGTGGGAAATATTGTAGGAGGTGCTGTTGGGGCTGCCGGCATTGCCGTTCTTGCCCCAACGGTTGGATTGTTTGCGGGAACTAAGCATGGGGGAATCCTTGGAGGTATCGTCGGTGTCACTGGTGGAGCCTTGATAGGAGCTGTCGGGGCAGTAGCTTTGGCGGTGGGAGGTGCCGTCTCGGGTGTCACTCAGGTAGTGCAGGGTACGACAGCTATCCCAGCCGCCATTCAGGCGCAGCGTAAAGGACAATGGTGGAACGAAGTTGAGGCACGTTGGGTCACTAGTAATCTTGAAGAATGCGCCAAAGATATTGAGAAGATCGATGTGGAAGATCGCGATATTTTAAAAGATATTGAAAACAAAATTGATAATGAAAGTGTTCGCCCATCTGTCGGAGATGACTCGAAGAAGAAAACTGTCAAGGATATGAAATACTACGATATCTTGGACGTTGATCCGAATGCTGAACCGTCTGCCATCAAGAGACGTTACTATGTGCTGGCCCGAAAGTATCATCCCGATAAATTGGACAAAGATGACAAGGAGGGTGCAGCCAAATTTCAGGATATTGCTGAAGCCTACCAAGTTTTGAGTAATCCGACTCTTCGTAAGCGATACGACGAGGATGGTGCGGAGGGATTGAGCGCTGACAGAACAACCGTCGCCGAGGCAGCCCAGCCCAAGCTGGACCCAGCACTTCTCTTTACGTTTTTGTTCGGATCGGATAAATTCAAAGATTACTTAGGAAGGCTCGCAACAGCCACTTCGGCTAAAATTGGCGATTCGAATGAACTGTCCAAGGAAACTGCTCGATTGTTACAAATTCGGCGTGTCAAGAGACTTGCGGTTACATTGGCTGTAAAACTCCAGAACTGGGTCGACGCAGCTGGCACAAAAGAGGCTGAAGATGCCTGCAAAGCTTTTTGGGCTGACGAAGCGAAGGAATTGAGTACAGCAAGCTATGGTCACGAATTAGTCCAGCTTATTGGGCAGGTAAGGGTTTTGATTTGGTGATTTGATTTGATTTGATTTGATTTGATTTCACTATGTAACGATCTGGCCGTTTTATTATTGTCCTTGTTGTAACTCACGGTCTTTTTGTTTCCTTTAGATCTATAACTTGAATGCTGTGCAATTCCTGGGTTCGGGAGAGTCGGGCACTGGCTTGCCTTCCATTTCTGATTGGGCGGCGGGCCAGAAGGCTAAATTGGACGCAAGAAAGACCAAAAGCAAGACCGAATTGGAGGGTTTGACGACTGCCATGGATATGATGCAGTTGCAGGCAAAGTACCAGGTGAAGATGAAAGAGGCCAAAACCGACGAAGAAAGAGCCAATGCAACCAAGGAGATGGAAGATGCCTCTGCTGCAGCAATGCTAGCACTGCTCTGGACAACGCTTGTTGTTGATGTCACCAGTACAATTCACGAGGTTACACAAATGGTTTTTCACGACGAGGCGGTGGAAGCCAAAGTCCGAGAGACTAGAGCCCACGGTCTCAAAGAACTAGGTCAGGTTTTCATGGATTGTCCTGAACCAGACAAGGACACGGCCACCATGAAACAGGACGCCAAAGCCATGTACGAAGAAGCAGCTTTCAATGCAATGCTTCAGACAATGAAAAGGAAGGAAGAGGCCGAGTTCAATGCATCGAGAAATAATTAGTCGAAAAGTTCGTGTACATCGAGATATTTTGAATTCAACTTGTGCAGAAATATTATTACATCACAAAGCTTTAATTTTTTCTACTTTTTTTTGAAGGTTTACTATTTGCACACAAACATTATCGTATTTTCAGGTAAAAGAAAATTGTCAACAGTTGAAACAAAGTAATGCAGGAATTCTATTCGCTACATCCCTCGCTGAGCAGGAGTCTCATTTTCTCACGCAGCAGGCAAAATTCTTGCAGTATATGCTGCACGCTGGGTGTCAAAGAAGATGGTTCCCATGGGTTGGCTGACCCATACGTACTCCATGATGTAGTCTGGTGGTAGCAAAATTAGAAAAAACGTTGTTGAAAGTGTAAGATGCCAATTTTCTGGGAAACGTTTTCCAAAAATCTATGATTCCGCCTACTTACTTTCATAGTCAGCAGCTTGCAATGTTGCAAATACTTCCTCTTCAGTTGGAATGGTTGTTCCTTCTTGGAAGAAAGCATAAGCGTCAAAGTCAACAAAAATTGGCAAATCTGTATTTGCCGGTCTGAACTCATCATCAACACGAAATGCCACAAAAGATTCGAGGTTAGGATAGGCTGCTTTCATAACATCTGTGTAGAATCTGGTTGTTTCGGCCATCAATCCATTATATTCTTCCTCTGTTGGTTGACGGACTTGAGTTCCAGCAAAGAAACCATACTCCAGTGTTGACTCCACAATACGCCGTTCAGTACCTGGAGGTGTAGGAGGCCCTCCAGTCTCTCCTGGTGAAACAGTAGGAGCACCTGGCGTAACAGTAGGTGCTCCCGGTACTGGTGTTCCCGGCCCTGGTGCGTTTGTTGGCACGCCGGCTGGAATCAATACCTGTTAGAAAATAAGAAATAAAGGTGAGTGCTTGAACGCAAGTATTTTTGGAAATAGATACAGTACGACCTTGAAAACCCTTCGCCGTCAACTTACTGCATCAAGCACATGAACCACTCCATTGGAAGCAAGATTATCAGCATCAATAATGCCAGCATCATTGACGCTAAAAGGATTAGTGAAGGTAGTGACAGGAGCTCCATTGACAGTGGGAACCGTGGCACCATTCACGAAGTCAGTAGAAAGGAGAACTCCGTCAAGAACATGGTACAGAAGGACAGATCTCAATAGATTAGGATCAGCTTGAAGAGCTGCAAGTGTAGCTGGGTCAAGAGCATTAAAGGCGTCATTGGTTGGGGCAAAGACTGTGAAACCTCCATCGCCATCCAGAACATTCAGAAGGCCAGCTTGGGTAAGAAGATCTTCCAAAATAGAGAAATCGGGGTTGCCGATAACAATGTCTGCAATGGTTTCCGATCCCACTGTTGTTGGGAATGGAGTAACGCTTGGAAACGGTGTGACAGTAGGGAGAGGAGTGAAAGAAGGTAAAGCTGTTGGAAAGATGGTAGGAGCATCTGCAGGACAGAAAGGAAGTTCGCCACCTGTCATCATGCCGCCACCCATCATCATGCCGCCGCCACGGCCCTTGCCATTTCCCTTGCCTTTGCTTCCACTACTGCTCAACCGACGGAGGCGGCTGTTGGATATCCGATCTCTGCGTCCGCCTCCTTTGCCTTTTCCGCCTTTGCTGCCTTTACTTCCCTTACTTCCCTTGCTTTTGCTTCCATTGCGACCAAAGCCGGGAGGTAGTGGCCTACAATTGACACCTGCAAAAAACGAGTCGAAAAAAAGGAATGAATGTTTGGTCAGTTCGCCATTGATCTTCCCAATTTAATGAGACTCGTGCTACCAAATACATCATATTTGGTACCGGCACAAAGTGCTGATTTTTATCTTACCTGGTATGGGATCAATTCGCGACGGAAGAAATCGGATATCATCTCCATTACGACCTTTCGATCCGCCTTTTCCTTTGCCCTTTGCGTGACCACCATTTTGTCGACGCCGTTGCAGCTCACGTTCAACTTGGTCATTGCGGATCTCAGCGGCTTGACCGGTACCGGCAGCGAGATCGGCCCTTAAAATTTGTCCATGAACCCCAAAGGACCATGGGTTAAGTATCAGAGCGACTAACGAGAGTAAGACCAACTGGAGAAGCTTAGCCATGGTTTTCATCCGCTGTGTTCTTTGTTAGTTGGAGAGTGATTTTTGGCTGTTCTATCAATATGCTGAATGCTATTTTTTTGTTCTGGAGTATTTTGTGGAATTGTGGACGGTTATTAGTCGTCGATTTTGACCAGGAATTTGGTTGTATCATTAAGAGCGCTCTAAGTCCGATGATTACAAAAATGTCGAAACTTCTGCAAGATCCTCTACAAGAGCCAAATGTTGCCCCTCAACGGTTCGATTCGTGCATTATCACTTCTTATTTTTTATCTCTTGCGCGTCTATTGTTACTTCTCGTTACTGCTTTCTAGTAGTAGTAGTAGAGCACAGTAGAGAGTACCAGTAGTGAGTTGGAGGATTGTTTTTGTGAGTAGAATTGCATGGGCGCCGGCCAATTTTCAAAATACTCATTTCGAAGGAGACAGAAAAATGCTTGCAACCGTTGAGTGTGTAGATAAGGCTCAAGTTATCTCACTTTTCCCCTTGCAGTCCTTCCTGCTCCTTCGAATTGCAGTGCACGTACCAGAACTCTGATACCAGGTAGCTTTCTTGCTTAGACTAGCAGTAGTAGAGTCTACTACCAGTACCCGCCAGTAGGAAGACTACTACCAGGTACCAGGTACTAATCAAAAAGTCGCTTTGCCATGGAAGTTAAGTACCTGTAAGACGATGAATTCAAAAGTTGATTTTCTGGTGCACCAGCGTTGCAGACAGGTGCTGGTGTACTGCAATCCCTTATGGAAACAACAGCGAGCTAATAGTACCGATAACGACGAATGGCAACTGCCCGCCGCAAACAACTGAAGTAGGTACGGCCATCTGTAAGGCAGGATATCTCGCTAGTAGAAAAGCATTGATAGATTACTGGACTACTGGACTGAAGGCTGATTGGCAATTTTCCATGCGGCTGCAGCAACCTGGTAGTGCCATGTCATTGTAGAAAGTACACGGGATCCTAATACCTTCACACTGAACATCATTAATACTCTACTAGGTAGCCCGAGCAAAAACGATGTATATTTTTTTCTTTCGCAGTCCAGCAATAACTAGAATACTTCCAACGATGTTTCGGTCCCTCAAATATAAAGAGTTGGTGGACAATTGTTAATATTTGCCGCTTCTTTGGCTAGTAGAGGTTCAGATTTTGTGTCACGCTTTCCTGATACCTTTCAGCACGACCTAGGGCATTATTACTTTCTTTCTAGAGCCTTTAACACTTCATCCCATACACCCTCCATCTTTTGGTTAGCATTGACAGTTCGGACAATTCCATGTGGTGCGTAGTGGTCCAAAATTGGGACAGTCTCTCCATGGTATCCTTGCAGACGCTTTACCAAAGCACTGGCAGTGTCATCTTTTCTCTGTCATCATTTTTTGCCGACACGGAGATTGTTTATTTTTGCATTCATTGTTGCAGTGTATCATCCAGGTTTTAATGTGTCAGCAGTGAATTCATTTAGAAACACCAGCAAACGTTAGTGGAACAATAAACCAACAAAAGAAGGAAACACGTTCATTTCTTTTTGCGCACTACATACCTGCATGAGTGGTTCGCCGGTTTCGTCATCCTTCATCGTAGATTCGATGGGCTGTCCATTCTTATCTTTTTTCATAGACTTAGGTGGAGCATACTTGACATGATAAGATCGTCCCGAGCCTTTATGGATCCAGCGTCCACAGATGCGTTCCTCCAGGACCGAATCGGGAACCTGCAGTTCAATAACTTTGGTCACGACAGCACCTTCCTCAGCCAACATGGCATCCAAAGCTTGCGCTTGCTTCAAAGTACGCGGAAATCCATCCTGCGTTTTTGGTGTGTTTTAGTGGCGGGTCATTTTTTCATGAATTGCATGTTGTCGAGTTGTTTCGACATGACACAAGTCATTCCGTTGGATTCCAATTCAAATCGATTGATTTAGGTCAGAAATAAAAAGCGCATAAATGACCATGAAAGTAGCACAACGGTGAATTCAATAAAATGGCCTTCAAATCGTGCCTTTGTGATAATATACTGCAACTGCAACATGGTGCTGTAAAAACGTACCAAAATGAATCCAAATTTACAATCGTCTTCTTGGATGCGATCGCGGATAATTCCAACTACGATATCGTCCGAGACTAACCCTCCCGACTTCATAATGGCTTCGGCCTTTTTTCCAATTTCAGTCTTGTTGGCCACAGCTGCGCGGAGCATGTCTCCCGTTGACAATTGCGGAATTCCCAACATCTCCTCAATCTTGGGGCCGTGAGTTCCCTTTCCAGCTCCTGCAACAAAATAACGGTGGGTTTCATTTATTTTCTGTTTGTGAGCTAGACTAGAAAGGCAATTTGAATGCATTTTGATACGTTCTTTTTAAAATTTTATTACGACGCACCTGGAGGTCCAAAGAGGATCAAAATGTTGCGAGGCCAGTAGGTTCCAAACTTTTGTTCGACTTCCTGGACTGCATCCTTGCCTCCAAACAGATTGTGGGTTTTTTCCTGCGGATTTTTGTCATTTTTTGATATATATTATTAAAAAGATACAATAGTATCGTTAGTGTCAGGTAAATGCAAACTACAAATTGATGTTTAATAAAAAAAGGGGCACAAAAAACATGAATAATTGTTTCACAGACCTCACGTTGTTGAAAGAGAGCAGCTGTCATGGCGAGACCAGCGGCAGCGACCAAAGGAGCCGCATTGCGAGCCGATTGACGGGTCACAGTCTTGGCAGCTAGTGCAGAAAATTGACGCCGAGTGGCAGCAGCGACAGTTTGTCGACTAACGATACGGACGGCGGCAGAGGCAAACATCGCGAATATAATATTATTGATTCAGATAGATTATTATTAAAAGATAAAGTAAATAACAGAGTAAAAACAATAATATCCAGTAGTACTGTAGGTCACTAGACTACTTGCTTTTGGTTTACTACTCGGAGTACCTGGTAGTATTTAGCTGAATCCATGGAGAATCTTTGTCGGCATTGCCTACGTCATAGACTAATAACCTATTGGCCTCCAGCTGGAACTTTGGATTCCGATTCCTATTTTTTAAGATTTATTTTTGCCCTGAACGAAGGAAAGCAAGGTTTGGTATTCTTGTCTCCTGATTTGTGAAGAACACAGTACCTGGTACCAGAAAACGGGTATATGTAAAAAGGTGTACCACTGGGTGTACCATTTTGGTGTACTTTGGTGTACTTGGTACACCAAAAGTACACCTTTTTACAAATTTTTGTAAAAAGGTGTACCAGCCAAGAAGCAACAA
>Ga0210025_1002468_pt1 | contig 17977 bp, 18 predicted proteins | sample CryGeyme20150102_FD_183989 | JGI IMG/M metagenome (GOLD analysis project Ga0210025, IMG submission 183989) | Groundwater microbial communities from Crystal Geyser aquifers in Utah, USA - Crystal Geyser metaG 2015-0102 (SPAdes) (version 2) | ecosystem: Environmental > Aquatic > Deep subsurface >...
TAAAAGCAGGCTTAAAATTGCCTTGCAATTTTAGTGCACAGTGCAAGAATAGGACGAGGATTCAATACGGTGAACGTGAATTATTAATATTATGATCCTGTGCACTAAATTCACAGGGGATGCACTAGTTAAAAGCAGCCTAAAAGCTCCCTTGTGATTTTAGTGCACAGGACTTAGCAGTTTAGTAAATCGTTGGGATGTGCTCCCTGTAGAACTTAGTAGTGATTCTACGTGGTCTCCTTTATGGTCCTTTGAAAGACCATATATTATCGTAGTAGTAGTAGTAGTTGCTACCATAGTGGTAGTAATAGTCTACTTGTATGGCAGCTAATTAGGAGAGCAACTACCAATACTCGATTATTAGTTCAGTGGCAACTCGAGTACTATCTAGTAGCTACCAGGTACTAGAGTATTACGTACCGTAGTTGATAGGTCTGCTACTTTCCTTCGCAGTATCCTAATAAGACTTATCTACAGTGGCTTTACAGACTAACCAGATTGGAGATTGCCCTCTGATAAATGCGTGCAGGTTGTTTTGGCTGTTGATAGTGAAGATATCACCTAAAACGACACAAGGCTATACTTGCTCACAAGTGCAAACTAAGCATTGAGCACAAAGGAAATTTTCCTAACATGGCGCAGCTTGCTTTTTTAGAGCAGTGGCAAATACCATTTGAAACAACAAGAGCACGAAGCAAATATAATTTTTTCTTATTACACTATTTCTTCTACTTGTCGAAACTTTGCGGTGAGATCTACGGCGACCAGCATGGTCAGTTGAGACCGCAGGCGAGGTCGTGGCGCCAGTAATTCTCGCAAATCATCGCAATCCCAACAAATCCAAGTGCACGGCTGCAAGGACACTACCGTCTCACCAGATATGTGCTCTCGTCCGATTTCTAGCAGCTCCAAGCTACCGATCATTTGCGTCGGTGTAATGTCGTGCAAATGCTTTGCGTCGTTTCCTTCTCCCTTATGCACCGACATAGTTCCCGTCATGACAAGACCCAAAAATGTTGCTGGTTCTCCTTCGCGAAGAAGGGTTGTTCCCTTTTGTAAAATGTGTCTCCACCGACCTTTCGATAGGAGCACTGATATCTCGTATTTGTTGAGAGTGGTCCGACTTTGTAGCAGGACGGCCAGCCATTCGTCGTTGGCGGTATCTTCTGCTCCACGACGTTCCAGCCATCGCTTTTCTGCAATAAGAGAAATTTGCTGATCGAGGCTAGATTTTCTCCCAGCGAAGTCGCTACTGATTGTAGATTCCATAGTATCATCGTCATCATTGTCTTGGGGACGCTCCATGTCCTTATTACCATCCAGTGTTGGTATAATGGCATTTTGTATTGGCTCATCCAGTGGCATGAAGATGCGCTTACCAATACTGTCCTTGGCGGTATCACCCTTATTCTGACTAAAGAGCTTGGTAGCCACATCCGCTCCCACAATCGAATTTAACGGGGCAGCAATGTTGGGTTGCTTTTGGATATAGTCTTGTAGTCGCTCCATCGGCCAAGTAAAAAACGTGATATCTGTTTCGGCCTTGAACGTTACGTCGACACTCGAAGCCCGTTTCATATCATCCTTTCGAACAACGTCAATATCGACATCTGTCGCGTTGGTACCTACTATATTGTCCGTTGAGGACTGCGAGACAAGGAATGATGAATGTTTCGAACGTGACGACAAGATCGACGCCGCTTCTTTTTTTCGTTTCTTTTGCAAAACTTGAATATTGGCCCATTGTGGTGATTCCACAAATTGCATCGGCAACACACGACCTACTGCATTGGGTGGTCGTCCATCTTTGGGTGCCGAGTAAATTATTAGTTGTCCCGAATACAACAGCGTCAGATTGGTTGCTTCGTTTCCGGCTTCGATAAAGATCGATCCTTGTCGCAGACTTCTCATGAGCGATTTTTTGATCAGTTCTTTGAATTGCAATCGTCCAATTCCAACTGGTCCGAATAATTCCGTAAAGACTGTTTCGTGTTCTTCTTTTTCAAATTGGATGGGTCGACGTTCCCATGCAATTTCCAAGGCCCGGGCAGCATTGATGAGACAGAGGACGCCATTCCAAAGGATCGTATCAAGAAGAATAGTATCCATACCCAATCCACCAAAAAGAACAAAGAAAAGTCCTGCCAACATCAATACGATTCGCAACATCAGTACATCCTTGCTAGCGTAAGACAGCAACAGACAAGCGTTGGCCAATTGAAAGAGAACATGTCCAGGAGGGCTAATTTCTTTCATAGAGTAATAACAATAATGATATCAACAATGTAGCAATTTGGTTACAGTAGTAATGGTACGTTACATCCTCAAAGCTTTTTTGTGAATGCCTGCCGCTAAATTGAATTGCTTTCGGCTTTCGGACAGCATCATGGCATCATGGTGTTGTGTTCTTCGTGTTCGCTTGCTTCGTCTTTTTTTCACACTATTTTCACGCAACCATCATAATATTATTGGTGGAATTTTAAGGAAGTAATGTGCGACAGATTTATTGATCCAATGCACGTCCTGCGACATTTTATGTGAGCCTCGGGAAATTATCGGCTTGCGCTTGATCCAATCCTTCGCAAGTATACCATTTTAAGATTTAACGAAACAGTCAAATTTCATTCTATATGCAAGCTAGAGTCTACTGCACCGATCCGTTGGCAAGCCATCCTTCTGAATTAATTAGATCCATTCGCCAACTGCACGTCAAAACAATGCCTTCTCGAAAGTCCAAAGAAGAGAAAGTAAGCGATATTCAAAAACTCTACTACATCATCAACGGCGAACTACAGGTAGTCTACTAATAATAAACAACCAACAATACTACCAGGTACAGTACTTACTTCATCTGCAAGCCCAGAGACCAGGTTGACAACACAACAAGGCGTACTGGAACATCAACAGCAGTAGCAGTTTATTCTCCACCGCTTGCCTTCCTTCCTTTTTTTCTTCATCTTTAGTAGTAGATCCAAGTCCTATTTACCCACGGACCACGGATAAGCAGAAGAAGAAGAAGTGAAATCAACAGCAAACTCGCCAACAAAAAATAAATTCTTGGAATAAGAAAAACCACACAGAGACATACTACTACAAACGGACCTATACAATGATGTATTGCACTGCTTTTTCGGTGTGCAAAATTATGCTGCTATGCATCTTTCTAAGTACTAGTACGTGCAGTGCTACTAGTAGTCACAACAGTGGCATTCGTCGTACGGCCTATGCGAACGAATTCGAAGTTTTGAATCCACAACAAACACAAACAGTACAACAGCAACAGCAACAAATAATGTCGCCACGACACCAACTAGCAAATCAAAATCAACAACAGAATTCTTGGATGTTGTTGAATGATACTGCAACAACAATGATGAGCATTAAACGCAATGTGTACCGTTCTCCATCACGGGAAGAACGAGATGCAGATGCTATGCGTCGTCGTGCACGATTGCAAGAACGTCGAAAGAAGGCACGGTTAAGTTTGGCACAATTGAGTCGCAATGCAGTTGTACTGCCGGATTCAAGTAATGAAGATGGTAGTGCTGCAGCTGCTGCTGCTGCTGGTGGTGGTGGTGGAATGACACCAAAGAAAGGACAAGTCCAACGATTGACAGAACGACAATTGAACCAAGTTCAGCGTAAAACATCTTGGTTTGGAAATTCTGGTTCGATCAGTTACAATGCGGCGTTGGGATATTTGGCTGATCCTGCAGGAGACTACGACAAGTGGGCTCAAGCGTACCGGATGCTTGGTGCATTTATCGATTGTGATCACGACAAGGACGAAGGATCGCAAGATAATAACAACAACAATGGTGGTGGCGGTGACGGCAATGTCGAATCTGGTTGTGCTCGTTGGATGATGTGGGCAGCTGTACGTATCAATTCACTTTTCTTTGTCGGATCTATTATGTATTTGTACTTGATTGACAAGTTGATATAGTTTGGTGTCTCACAAGTTTGGTGTCTCACGTTATCCTCCTTTCATTCTCCTTCCGCTAACACCATTTATCCTTCCTCCTACAAACAAACAGTACGTCAATCCCAACTATCAGGGCTACGAATACGATGAATACTTTAGTGATGAACCCTACAGTACTTTGGATTGTCACAATCCGGATACCGAATGGGAACTCATCGGTGTATACCGGCAAGAATTTTATCAATTTATTGAACAAATTTCGAAACATTTGTGGGCCATTGATGATTACGAATACATTGTGGCCCGCGCCGGACTCATGTACATGACGGATTATGACTGCTTCCAAGTTGGACAGGATGCCAATGGCAATCCCATTCGAGCAGCCATTGCACCCCAACCCAATGGACGATTCCAAATGGCCCTGTACACTGATAGTTACTGTTTGGAACCGGACGAATCGGTCGGAACCTACGACGACTACGTGGCCCAGACCGATGTCGATCTGGGATCGAAAGATGAAGGTGATGGTCAAGCTGATGATCTGTACGATTGGTGGTACGATTCTCAAGAATACACACTCGAAAATCTTAATAACGTGTACAAAGAATATGCCTACTGTACGCCCTGCATGGATTATCCAACCTACCAGGACGGATACTTTATCGGAGATTACGGTACCGATGATGATGACCTCATTAATCAGTGTTGGAAGTTTCATTCGCACGACAGCTTTATTTGCGAATCGGAGTGCATTGCCATGGGACACTCTCAGGGCAGCATCAATCAAATCGTCTTCGGAGAACGCGTATTTGGATCCAAGATGCAATCTTCCTCCTACAGTAGCAGTTCCCACAATAAGGCAGATGTACTCGTGGAATCTTCGTGGTCTCGCATCATGGCCAATGCCTTCTTGACCTTTTCTTTCCTTTTGTTCATTGCAACATTTTTGGCTTTTGCTGTGGCACGTCGTTCTCGGTACCGCGAATCACGTTCCAGCAAAAGCCGACGTTTGTTGGACGATCACGATGAAGATCTTGGACGATCGGTCCGATCTCGACGAAGTCGCTCCCGCAAGAAGAATCGAGGAACCAGTACCAGCAGTCGTCGTGGTGGATCGTCCAGTCGTCGTGCCGCAGCAGGAGCCGTCGAAGAGGAAGAAGAGGGCGATGGATTGTTCCGAACGGACGAAACCGATGATGACCGTCGTACCAATCGATCATCATCACGTCGCAGTAAGAGTAGGTCTGGACGCAGCAAGAGCGGTTCCAAAAAGCGCAGTTCGAGCAGCGCCCGTCGATCCAAAAAGGATTCTACGGGCGACCCGCCGTCGTCTCGCAAGAGCTCTTCCTCTCGTGCCTTGCAAGACGACGACTTTTAACCTCAGAAGAAGCTTGTTGCCGTGCGATCTTGAACAAATGTTTCTTTTAAAACCAAAATTTATTCTATGACTAATAACAATGATAAGTGTTGAATACGATTATAATATATTACCCATGACTTGGCTGGTGTTTTTGACAGGCCCAGACTGTACCAAGTGTCCCGGAAAGGGGGAAAATCATATCTCCGAGAAGATCTCCGCGAATTTGACGTTACTACCACGAGTAGCAGTACTAGTACCTCTAATCATCATTAAGAGCAGGAAAACCAAGAAGACGTCGAACTTGTATTCCTACCAATAGCGAAGCATCAACGTGAATTCCAATTCCTAAAGTATTTCTGAATGATTTGCAGCACGCCTCGTGGCTAAGGGGTAGGTTGTATTTTACAATTTTGTCTCTGGCGTCCAACATTTTTTCAAAATACAAAAACAACATATCTTCATCGTCTTCCCATTTAGGAATTACATTCGTAACGAATCGGTCGCATATTTCCCAGTATTCTTTGCAGCAGATGAGCTCGTCTAACCATGGAAGAAAGACATCGAAAATGTTGTGCTTTGTCAAATAAGATTCGAGTCCAGGGCCTTTTGGATTCATAGCCTCCATGAGAGCTTCCCAATCACTAGGATTCTTGTCGGGAAATTCAAAGCGCTTTGTGGTTGACTCTTTCATTCCACTGCGAAATGCAGCGTTAAAATAATCACTCCAAAGACACAAAATATGGCTGTATTCAAGGAATTCCACTCCCCCCATAATAATCGTAACATCAGGTTCAATTGAAGTACGAACACAGGTCTTTTTGTATTCTTTTTTCGCCTTTGGGCCTTTTGCAACTCGTTTGTTGCTGCTATTCGAAGAACTCATTTTTGATTTTGATTTTGCTTTCGTGTCAAAAGTTATGAAGCGTTCTGAAGAAACTCAAAACAGTTGTTCTCGATCATCGGATTTTGTCAGGGCAACTCCGACGCGTGCATCCGTTCCTACATCGCGGGAACTCCAAAATACCGACACAAAAAGCGGATAAACAGTCATCGAAGAGAACTAGACTGATACTCGGAGTAGCTGGATTGATGAATTTTTGAATCGTTGTGAGAATCGTTCGCGGAGTGAAAAAGGAACAGGACTGGTTCCCGCACGAGTCCAACACCAAATTTCTTCAAGAGAAAATCTCTGTGTACTCTCAATGAAGAACGGACGAGTGCCACGGCCTATCAGTGAAAGGATGCATCAAAAAGCATCCACTCTTACCACCGTGTGTCTCGGAGTTGCTTCGATTGATAGAACACATCTTGCGTTGCATCGAAGTCAATTTGCAACTGATGTCTCCCTGAATGTTGCGTATCCGTAATACACACAATTAAACATACATAAAAGATTCGATTCCCACTTGAAGCTGTCGTTAGCATTTTAAATGTTATAATAATATTCTTTCCGAACCCTTTTTGTGATTACGCAGGTAAATAAGGAATCGTGGCAGTGCCAAGAAGGCTCTGGGCTAAAGAAATGGATCCATTCTGATCGTCCTTTTGGTTGCATTCCTCCTCATTCGGCTTGCTGATGACCTCTACCACCACCACGACCGCCACCTCTTCCTCCTTCACCGCTATCGCGTCCTCCTCGACCTGGTGCTCTTCGTCCTGGTCCTCTTCGCCCCGGTCCTCCTCGTCCTGGTCCTCTTCGTCCTTGATCTCCTCGACCTGGTCCTCTTCGTCCTAGATCTGGTCCTCTTCGTCCGCCACCACCTCGTCCACTGTCAATGAATTCATATAATACAGCCAAATTGTACTTGTAAGTTTACGGGGGAAACCGTACGAAAAAATAGCACATTACCGTTCGAATAAGCACACAACAAAAAATCATTGCTCGAGTACACAGTTAGTAGTACGTACCGTCCACGTCCTCCTGCTTGTTGTTGTTGCTGTTGTTGATGATATGATTCTTGTTGTGTACGCTCTTCTTCTTGTGCTTTTTGTAACAAATCGGGTGGTAAGCGTAAATATTTAACGGCACTACCTCGTATATAACAGGTTGGTAATTTCCAAAACCGTTCACCATCCTTCGATGTACAAATCACATCCCGTAAATTCATATTCATCCAGGCATCACACGATACCAATCGTCCATTGTACGTATCACCATCTTTTAATTCGACTAATAATGGTGACCCAGATGCAGTTTTTAACAATGATAGTGGTAACTACTTAGTACAAAACCACAAAATAAAAATCAAATTAGCAGTGGGTGGTGGTGGTGGATGGTGAAACATCACACAAGCAATAGTAGTGAAAATGGCAGGACAGTGTCGGGTCAGTGCGGTTGTTGAAAAAAAAAGGAAAAAAGGAAACACATCGTGTGGGTGTGTGTGGGTGAGAGAGATCAATCATGATGATAAGCCGTTTTATAGTTCTGTGAATGGTGTTGCTTTTATTGTTGGCTGCAAGTTCACAAAAAAGAGGAGCAATCATACTAACAACAGCATTCTCCAATCGACACCTTGACAGCGCTAGGACAAACGTACCATAATTAAACTAATGTAAATGAATCTAACGTTTCTTCCTTTTGTTGTTGTTCTTGTTGAAGGATAAATAGCTGATCGATTACAAAATAATACTTGATGTAATTGCTGCTGATGATGTGTGCTGCTTTGTATTACTCCAGTACTCAGTCGTCTAGCTAGGTAGTACTCTATGCTAGGAGCTGCTGGAATATGGCAGGTTGTCTCGTTTGGTTTTTTTTTTGGCTGCTGGCACTTTTTGATTTAGGGCGTACAGACAGACTGAATACATTGCAGCACAAAACCCGATGAATTAAATCATTGGATCTTTTGGATATTCGATTGGACAGTAACCGCAAAATATCTTGACTCTTGACGTTGGATTGTTTGCGCTTCTTGGCACCATCCACGACTTTCATAATAGTTACTACTGTACTCATTAATATGAATTCAGTAACTAGGAACTAGACTAAATTAAATCATATCAATCTGCAAAATGATCAAACGTGTACGATCACACACATCATGCTGTTCAAGAATGCCATTAGTAGTAGGTTTCTTTCTACTACTAACAATAATAGCTACGACAGCAACAACAGCTAGTAGACGTACAACGTTTGTTGGTCAAGGCAAAGCATCAGCCGCCGCTTTTCTTGGAACATGTCGATCCATCTTTTCGTTGTCTGCTGCACTGCGTATTAAAACTACTACTACACGAGATAATCAGCTATTATTACCACCACTGCAGCTGCTGAACCAACTTCGGGGTGGTGAGATCCAATATGTGCGTTCGTCGTGTTTATTTCTGTGACTCTTGGTTTTACCGAGAAAAATTCATCCAATCTTATTCTTTTTTCTTTTTCAAATCCACTTCATCTCTCCTAATAAAAAATATATATATTACAGCCATCATCGTTAGAAGATCTGGAACGTATCGTTTCAGAGAATTACGACAAATTAGTTGTCGTTGATTTTTATTCCAACAATTGTCCACCCTGTGATGCCGTGGCTCCATTGTACGAAAAATTGAGTGAATTCATGGACTTTAAAACGAATGTTATTTTTGTGAAAATGAATGTACAAGATCAACCAGATGCGATACACAAATATGGTATCACTGGTTGGCCAACCTTTTTATTTATCAAAAAGGGCAAAGTCCAAACCGAATTGGTTGGTGGGAAATTAGCGGAAGCTACACTCCGTGATTGGATACAATTACTCATGCCCAAAGAAGAAGAAAACGAACAATGATAATGATAATAAATAAAAACATAATCCTATAGGGACACAGAACGAATCAACACAACTGAGTTGTTGTCTTATTGTCGTGGTGTCGTCTACTACTACAAGCCGAGTAATGGATGGTAGAAGTTTTTTTGGATGTGTTCCTGTGTGAAACGGAAAAGAAATTCTGCTTTCTGGATCACAAACTTTATAATAGTTCTGGTATCAGAGCACTGACTTTCTATAGTCGTTACCTTTAGGTGCTCACCATATCCATCACGATGTCCTCTGTTGTTACCGAGGAGGTACGACCTGCAGGTACATAAAGCAGACCTGTGTGGTCATAAAGAAATGTATGTAGCTGAGGCAACGTTCCGTCTTTCTTTCTTGGTGCTATGTGCATTTCCAAGCGGACGACGAATCAGCTCTCATTACATTGATGATGAGAGTAAACTAGCTAGAGTAGAGAGAAGACACACGCAGTTGATTAGAAGTATGCTATTTCGATCATTAGAAGTAGGGTTTTTCTCTGCTGTTAAAAGATACAGTAGTACTTGTACTTCTTCTTACTGGTACTCCACTTAGTACTACTAGACTACAGGAGGAGTAGTCTACTAGATTACTACTACCTGGTAGTAGGGTCTAATTGCCTGCTGCTACATGTCGAACATCGAAGATTGCTTTCAAATAATAATAAAATAATAATATTGTGGGATTTTATACTCCAGAATGATTGTAAATGGTAAGGATATACCGGAATCAAGTCTTCTGGAGGACAATGATGGCAAAAAGAAGTGCTTAAGCGAATGGCAATCGGTTCACAAAAAGAAAAAGATCAATCTGGAAATGACAGGTGACAAAAAGACGAATGCACTCCTGGCTTTTTTGAAATGCCAACAAAAAGCGAAAAAGTCAAGCGGTGCAGCTAACACATCGACGTGCCAGGCCGAAGAGAGAGAATACACATCCTGTCATCAATCATTCATGGGTGTGGGTTCGTACAAGGGAAAGAAACACTGTGGAGATCCGTTGGGTGATCTTTTTAACTGCATCCTTTCTGGAGCTGAAAACGCCTAGCTACGGTATGCAGCTATCTTGTTACTAGGTACTAAGCCTGTAGTGTTTGAATCATAAATGTCACATTATATTACACATACAATATCAATACACTAAAGTGTAAAACGGGCGGCATTGCATGGAGCAGACAATCACTGGACTATCTACTTTGGTTTGTCGAGAAAGGCTTTCCGAATGACTTGGCTGTACATTTTCGTGGAATAGTACGTGTATCGCTGCGATCCTCGGTGAATAGAAATGAACAAAACGACAAAGATCAGAGCAGCATGAACGTGTTTGTTGGAGTTGCACGCATAGGCCAAGGTAGGGATGCTTGTCAAGACCATGACAGCGTGCATTGCCATGTATACCAAAAAGTCTCTAACTTCGTAATGGTCATCCTTCATTTGTTGTTGGCTGACGGCTACAGGTCGTTTCCAAATCAGGTTACCGCATGTCTGGCAGGCTCCCACGCGCCAAAAAGTGTGAAAAACAGTATCGTATACCGGTGGTTTGTCCCTGTCCTTGCGAGGAAGATCAAGCCCAACCAGTAGCATCCAACTAGTGTAAGGAATAAACCACATGAAATAAATCAGGACGGCAGTTCCCGCAATACTTTCAAGACCAGTTCCGGGTAAAAAGAATGGCCCCATTTCGGGAGGAAAGAAATCGAGATTTTCCAAATTCTGCAATCGAAAAACATTTGGCCAAGCCTCTCGGATTTCGTCCGAGTGCCAACGCAATGTATAAATTACCATGGGAGGCAAAGCATGAATGACTACATTGGTCATGGTATTCAAATCGTGAAAGATAAAGGCCACGAATGGCAGCAATCCTGTGGCCCCCAAAAGAGGTCCACAAGCAATGCCAATAGAACCCAGAGCCAAAAAATGACGAGCTTGATACGGCAAGGCAAACATCGTCGGCCTCATTAAAAGCAACAGGACCAGTACCGTACTGCAGTTCATGGTCCAACAAAAATCCAATAGGTACAGTGTTTCGTTAAGTGGTTTGGCACGTACACCGTTCCACAACTTTCTCGGGATAAAGTAGAGACTCTGCAGCAAATAAATCAGCCAAAAATGTTCCGGATACCGTCCAAAAGCGTAGGCTGTAAAGAAACAGTTTGCCACACCCATTGTAAAATTAATTTCCTTGAAACCGCGTGTCTGATGCCGTTCTTGAATGGTTTCGATTTCTTTCAAAACTTTCAATACAGTGTGTTCTTCAGCAGCGGAAAAGGTATTTAACAGAGACGATTTCAACATTGAATTTCGTCGTTGTCGTTGACTTCCAGCAGATTCTGTTCCTAGTGATGGAGCTGTTGCACCTTTCGTGCCGGACATCTCTTGTAGGTTCTGAACGACATCTGTCAATAATTTATGTTCTTCCTCTCCGAGATCGTCTTGCTCGTCTGCTTCTTCTTCGACTGCCGTTTTTATTACAGAAGGATCCAACAAACGCATACTGGCTCGCATGTGGGCTTGATCCGAAAACGCACCCTCCTCCTCCTCCTCACCACCACTCCTGTCAACACTGTTGTCAGGCTTTTTTCTGTCATCGTTTTTCCCTTGCGTGTCTTCCACGTTGCTCGAGCTACTTGAAACTTGAAATGATAGAGGCCCCACTTTTAAACTTGGATGCGTGATATTCCGTATGTAGAAGGCTAACAGTGGCGATCCCTTAGCATCACCTTCAGGTAAAAACGCTCCGAGTGCCACTACTTGTTAGTCTACTTTCTTCTCGATTCTTCTCGAGTAGTTGACCATGATATTGAGAGATGCTGTATCATGATGTGGATTCGGAATCATTAAAAAAATTCAACTTCTTTTTTTGACTGATACAATTCATCTAGGGTTAGTGATTTTGCAAGTAATGTGATTGTTAGTCTGTGATGAAAATGAGAAGATATTAATAAACTAGAGTAATAAAAATCAACATTCCGCAGCTGTGAACTAGCTGAAAGACTCTATCCAGACTTAGTTAGCGCCAACGACGATGCTTCAAAACAAGGATGCAAAGCAGGAAAAATATGACCGACAACAAACACATGATGCACTTTAGGGGACGGTTGTTCTTTTGCGATTTTTCGGCTCGTTCCAATTGTTGGATTCCCGTTTTGGTACTTTCCACGACCGATTCCATGTTATAATCGATGCGATCCAGAATGGTACCCTGGTCGATCACCAGGACGGCCAGTTCTTTAAAAATGGCACCCAATTCCTCGATGCTTTGAGCAATCTTGACAATTTCTTGATCTCGCGATTGGACTGCTTCGGTTAGATCGTCCACAACAGCCAGCTGTTGTGTCGTAAAGAAATCACCACCACTGCCTTCCGTGGTTGACGGGCCATTGAAATCGATTCCAAATTTGGAATCACCGGCCACCATTCCACCACTTTTTTGGGTTTGAACTTCAGCCAAATATTTGCGTTGACTTTGTCGAAAGGTCACAGACAGTTCTTGCAATCGTTTGGCAAGACTGAACACGGCGTATGGTAAGAAAGAAAAACCAAACACAAAAAGATCAAAGAGTTGGTCATCCACAGGAAAGCTCATGGTAAAAACGGCATATTCCAACCTTCACACAAATAGAAATAACGAGCGCACACAAAAAAAAAGAGCAAACGCCGTTCGAAAACATACCTTCGCTGTACATTGGCTCCTACTTGTGCTTCTTCTCCACCAGCACGTTTCGTAGCCAATCCGACCTTTTTCAATCGACGTTCGGCATATCGAAAGGCATCTGTAATATCACTCGTCAATTTTTCAATCCGTCCTTCCATATCATCCAAATCTTTTCCAAAAACCGACCCAACTCGTGTAGCGTGTAAACTGTGCAATTGATCCATTTGTCGCTGAATATCTGTCAATACGTCATTCACAGCATCTACATCCTCTACCCACGATGGTGGTGCTGGTGCTTGATTTACACCTCCTCCAGCTTGAAGATTAGACATTTGAATCCCGCCTTCCTGAGTATACGAAAGAGATACAGAACGTGTACCCCCAATCAAAACAAGAAGAGAGATTAGAGCCAGATAGTAAAAGATTGCGCAAGAGTCAAAATCACTTTTTTTTTTGTTTCTTCTAGAGGAACAACTCTCTTTTCTTCTTTTTTAAACGGAAATACACACACACAAACAACGCAACACCGCAACACGTACCTCTTGCAAAAATAAATCTTGATCGGCTCCTCCAGCTGCTAGTTTGGTGTAAGAATCTGGGAGTACCACATCATATTGTGTGTACGTTGTGCCAAAAAAAAAGAAACCAAAAAACAATCAATGACAGAATCGGACAGGAATGCAGGCGACGCAGTACATGTCCTAGCAACAACAAAAACCTGCAATGCAAGCAAGAGTTTCAACCGATCAACAAGTTTGCAATCAACTAGGGTTTCGTCATCATGAATAAACATCAACAATGACCACAACAAGTACAGAACTATGATGATATTATTTGGCGCTTACCACTGACCATTCCACCACTTCGTCGATTCAATAATCCATTATTATTACCATCATCTGTGGTGCTGGTGGTGGTTGTATTGCCCGATCGACGACGCATACTTGCAGCCGAACGACGTTCTAGAAAATTCTTGGTCAGATCACGTGATGCCATATTAATGATTATTATTCAATATAATGGTGTGACTTTCTTCTCGAAAACTTGACTGAATACGATTTAATAGTAAGTATTAATGAATGTCTCTGCAGAGCAATAGCAACAACCCGTGGCAATGCGGTGTAGTTATGTTTTTGTTGTTGCGTTTTGCCCTGTTGCGTCCGTCTACCACTACTAGTAGTACGGACTAGTGCCGTCAACTACTACTACTAGAGAAAGTACTCTATTACCTGGTAGTCTACTAATAGGTCGCTGTGTTGGCCGGGTGGGTGGAGCTGTCTGTTGGGACAAATGAGCATCCATCGTGAAATTTAGATACCACGAAGAGTAACAATCTTGGAACATTATTTTGTGAAAAATTCATAGAGATCACAGGACTGCTTTGGCAAAAATGAATAAAGCTCCACATTCTCTGCAGGAGGGGAGTAGAATTATGTTGTACTCGCACGCTATTCAGGTTTCAGACAGCCAGCTGGCTATCCAATCAGAGTGATTTGTCAACAGTATAGATCATGTCTTTAGCTTTTCTTTGCTTGACACTCGCCTTTACTAGATTAGTAGTAGATGGGCAGATCAAACTTCGCCATTTTTTTCTTGATTGCAAACGCCCTCTTGTTGTTACACGTTCGCTAATGCGAGGCAGGTTTGAAACGTCGTTGGCATAATAGTGTGTGGTCGTGCCGTGTAATACTGCTACTACGACGCTCTCCCTTTTTGTTCTCTGAAACTTGTTAGTCCTCTTTCACGGATTCCTTTCAAAAAATCCACAGCATAAAGACAACTTGCGAAGATAAGAGTCCGACCATTACACAACATAGATTCTTCTAGTCTACTTGTTACTGTGTTTTTACACCACCATAATACACTAGCTACTGTAAGGAACGACTCAGCATACTGTATGTTCTTTATCCCGCAACCTAATAGGTGGTTTTGTCACGGTCATTATTACTTGTTTTCTGAGGCACAAGTCGTTCCAAATCAAAAAAATTAATAATGTCTTCTCCAAAATACGATCAACACAGTCCATCATTTTTTACAATAACAATATTATTATAAAAAAAAATAATATTATAGCAACTAGCAACCAGCTAACATCATCATAGAAAATCACAAACGCACACACAAACATAAATATATGAAGATAACAATGAAGACGGCAATTATCTCTCTCCTGACGGTTCTGGCAAGTACTGCATCGTTTGTCAGTTGTAGCAGCAACACCAGCATGATGGAAATGGAACGTCTCCTTCAAACTACCGGTGAAGGTTTCGGTAATGATCCGACGGCTTGCAGTGCCACGGGTACTCGATTTACTTGCGACGCTCCTTCGGGATTGGAAAACAGTGGTAATATTACCAAAATTGATAGCATCATTACGTGTGATTTGGATGCTGCCATTGGCATGTTATTTCAAGAATCGAAAAATTGTGTTTGTCAGACGACATTGTCGGATCAATTTGTGGGAGGACGAGAACAACCACGTCTCTGTGCTTGCAGTGTCTGTCCTCCTGGATCGGCTCAATCCGTAGCACTGGACTGTACCAACAATGTCGATGATCCCTTTATTACAGGACCCTGTTCTTCACTGAGCTGTGATGGATTGTGCAATGGAACAGTCAGTGTTGGCATCAATGAACCATCTCCGGCACCAGGAACGGTTTTTGGAGAAGAAACGACAGCAGCTCCTGCTTCCGCACCGAGTGCGGCCTGTTCTCCCTATGTCACTGGTGGAATTATGACAGCAGCAGCAGCAGCAGTAGCATTGGGAACCGTTGTTTCCTTTTTTTCGTTGGTGGTCTAAATTATTGGACAACGTTTTTACTATTATTATGAAAAAGTAACAAATAGTTCATGTGAAACAGAAAAAAATGCAGCCTTATTGTTTTTTAGTAAAATACAATACAGTAGAGTAATGTTACTATTATTAGGTTGACAGAGCCATGCCCACTAGCTCGACGTGATCGACGCAGGCAAAGTACCCAGATTCTGGAAATTGTCGATTATTCTTGCCAATTAATTCAATCGATACTGCATTGGCAACAACAACACCACCACCAGTAGTAGGAAAGGATACTTTTTGACACGGTACATTGAAATGACCGTTTTCTGTAGAAACGCTATTTGGTCCAGTATACGGCAACAGCTTCGATTCCCAAACAGGTTCTTCACCATGCAACAAATAGTTTAAAGCATGCTGATCTTTGTTCAAGATATTGTGAGAATCAATCGTTTGATGCATCTGTTGCTGTTGCTGTTGCTGTTGCTCTTCTCTGTCGCTCGTTGTCGAACAAAGGAACCAAGAACATTTCTCTTCTTTCGAATATTCTAGTTTAGTTTCCGGTAATCGATAGGCTCTGACGATGATAAATTGCCAAGAGTACACAATGGGTTGTCCGAAAGGATCTTTCAAGGGTCGAATGCTGAATTGAAACAGAATTGCCAAACGACATTTGGTAGCAAACAGTAGTGTATCTGTACTGTTTTGATCGGGTGTCGGTTTGGAGGACCACCAACATTGATGCATCAAATGCTGCAAAAACCGAAAATCATCTAGCGGTATCCTTTGTTGTCTTTGTTCTTGTATGGATGGTTCTTCCCAAGTCGATAGCAATGTGTTTTCCAAACTTTCAGTGTTATTGTCCGTGGAAGATGCCAAACAACAACAACAGCAACTTCGATTACCATTGGAACGAATTATAGATACTGCTTTCTGTTTGTTAACGAGTACAGATTGTTTGTTGAGGTGCATGTTGTGATATCCTTCACAATTGTTGTTATTGCTGTAGTTCTGAGTGCTGTTCTGGGTGTTATCATCATCATTGGTCATGACCAAACAAAGTTTTTGTAATTCTTTGGTTGACAACAGCGGCACGAGTTCAAAATTATTTATTCTTTTAGATTGCTGCTGCTTTTCAACATTTGTATCGTCTTGTTGTTGTTGTTGTTTTCGTTGTTGTTGTACTGCTACATTCGAATGACGATAATGATCAAAATATTGGTTCGTTACTTGTTCCCAAAATGATCTTTCTTGTATTACATTAGATCGAAACATTTTTGAAACAAAACCAATCGATTCAAGAATTTCAATGGGAGGTACAAAACAAAGTATATGAAACCAAAGTTCTAACGACAACTCATCAGCCCATGGAATCATGGTAGTAGTATCCGTTGTAGTAGTATCTTCTTCCTGCGATAAATGAGAAGACGAATCGTGTGCTGCTGTGATCATGGATGATGGTTGTTGTTGACGTGGCGGTTCTGCTATTGTTGTTGCTCTTGCTCTTGCCGTTGCATATAGTAGCTGTTGTGACTCGTTCTTCTTGGTCATTTTGCTTGTTGTTGTTGTAAAGATGATGGTATTATAGTTGTAGTTACTCAACTACTCGTATCTCTTGAAATAAAATGCTTCTGTATCTTGATGGAACCAACCAAGTTTTTCGACGTGAACGAAAAAAAAAACACTCCTGCTCTCCGTCCCAAACAGAAGCAACAAACAACAACCGTGTGACCAGGTAGGCAAGCAAGCCGATTTTTTTAACCTCTTTTGAACCATTTAAAATAAGGTTGAGGTTGTCGAAAGGAGCAAGCCTTGCTTTCTCATTATTAGCTTACTACTAGCTAAGAATACTACTCGTAGACTCTAGCTAGTACCATACTCCGAGCAAACGCGAGTACTACTAGCTATTAGACCACAACGTCGTAGTCTACTACTTGTAGTAGGTGTACTACTATTAGCTACGAGTAGTACATAGCTCGCAGGCGATCACGTTTTTTTAGACAACAGATTTATTTGGCAGGCAACAAACAGCAACACACTGAACAAATTATTTTTTGACCACACCATACCATCATAATTTCAATTTCATTCTCATATAATTTTTTTGTAATTCCTGCACGAGACCACAACAAATCACCGGCTACCTAAAAATCAGGTTTCATCATTCCATTTTGACTTTAGACTACATGCACAGTCTCTCAAACTTTTTACAGCATACATCACAGTACCACAATACACTCCTGCCCTCCAGCCAATGACGACGACAGCGACAACACACACCGCTTTAGTCTCTACCTTTGCGACCATCAATAACAGCAACAGTAAAGCAACCGGAAAGACTACGCGATTATCAAAACGAATCTTCGGTCGTTTTTTGTTTGTAATCGTCCTCCAGTGTCATGGCGTTGGTTAATTAAAGGATATCAATCCTTAACCAGTGGGCCATGGACACCTAGGAACCATGCTAAGTAAGAGTTATCTAGACTATCCTCCGT
>Ga0210025_1002472_pt1 | contig 17953 bp, 11 predicted proteins | sample CryGeyme20150102_FD_183989 | JGI IMG/M metagenome (GOLD analysis project Ga0210025, IMG submission 183989) | Groundwater microbial communities from Crystal Geyser aquifers in Utah, USA - Crystal Geyser metaG 2015-0102 (SPAdes) (version 2) | ecosystem: Environmental > Aquatic > Deep subsurface >...
TGCACTAGCGCACCTGCTACTCCAGTCGTGGCGGGGTGTGTGAGGATTTATATATTACACATTATCTGACCCCATTGCGGGGTGCTCTTTTGGCTCAGAGGCATTATCTTCAGACGGACCTAGCACGGCAACGTTACAAAGAAAAATAATGCATGCCCGGTAGCAAGAATAAGCTCGAACTTATCTTGGTGAAAAGATTGATGATTTTTGCGTTGATTTTTGTGTTAGATTGTGGGATATATATTTAGCTAGCCGAGTTAGCCTGTCGACACTTCATGAGTTGTGCATCGCGAGCGAGTTGAAACTCTAGAGTTCGAAGTTCAAAGTCCTAACTGGAAAAATCGTCGGCTTCCTTTGATCTTCCTTCTGCGCACTTCTGAAGCATGTTGTTGACTTGCATGTTCCTTGTTACTGCTCATTTTCTTAACCTTTCTTGCTCTGTTCACAGTCGTTAAATTGAATGACATGCCTTCTACCTAGTAGTAGTACTCGCTTACCACCTACCCGGTACTAGTAGTAGTACCAGGCCTCTTCCAGACTGCAGGATTGTTGCGTCCGCAAAGGTCGTAAACTAATGTGGGATTGTCTGGAGTGGCTTTAATTGAGTTCTGCTCGTAATGACTGCTCCAGCAGCCAGTAGTTGCCAAACCGAAGCATTTTGTATGACTGTGCTGTTAGTTTTTATTGTCAAGTCTTGACGGTCATACTGTGTGTGACTGTACTTAACAACAACGATTACCGTACTACCAGGTACGTCCGGAAGCAGGTCATTTATTTTGCGAACCAAGCAAACAATTACCTGGCTGGTAGTGGTACCAGGTACCATACCGGTACTGCTAGGTACTAGTACTCTTGCACATTGAAGTGCACTCGCTGCTGACGAGAAAGGTTCTACTCTAGTACCAGGTAGTACCTGGTAGTACTAGTATGTAATACTCTACCTGGTAGTAGGTTCTATTGCATTCTTGTTAGTACCAGTACGGTACCTGGTACCAGTGGTACCTAGTACCTGGTACCTGGTAGTACGGTACCTGGTACTACACTCAAACCATAGTACTGGTACTCTGCGATCCACTCAGCGTACCTGGTAGGTACCTGGTACCAGGTACGTACATAGAAAACAATCGAACGGCTCTGGTACTGGTACTACTAGGTACCTGGTACCAGTACTGTACATGGTGGTAGTAGACTACTTACTACCTGGTACCCTGGTACCATTAATACCGGTAGGCTAGAGTAGCTACCACCGTACCTGTTACTCTACTGCCCAGGTACCATGATGTAATGTAATACTAGGTACCGGTATTTTAGTGGTATCTGGAATTTCCATGTATTACTTTGAGTGGTAGTACCTGGTAAGTTTGAAATGAAACTATGATAACGATTCGTTGAGGACCTTTTAATCCTTGCTTTTCATCGTTTAAAATCGATCTACTTACCAGGGTAATCTTTCTTCAGCGTCTGACATGACCCTGGGTCGATGTGTGACTTCTGACTTAAGTCATCCTGAGACAAATACCACTCGTGGTAACGAATAACCACTATCGACTCTTTTCTGAACTGGCAGCTGGACCTGGACCTACAGGCGAAACTCTTTTAGCTACAAAAATATATAATTCACCCCGCTGTTACTCTCAACACACACCATGAGCACCAGAATAGTATTGGCGCCTCTAATTTCTCTTGTCTGTTTGACAGGAACCGCCACGGCAATGCATTATCCTCGTCCAGTCGATGAGGCAAGCAGAGCTGCAGCTGACTCTCTGTGGGAGCCTGTAGATGTGTACCGGGAACGACACAACATTGCATTCCACTATCAACCGGTGGCTCTGCATCCCGAAGATTGTCGTTACAAGTCCGAAGAAGACTGCGAACGAGAGGATATGGCCAAATTTAATTACGTCCTCAAACAAAGACGTCGCGCTCAGGAAGGATCAGTGCCTGATCGTCCTGAGCGACCAGATCGTCCTGAGCGACCAGAGCGTCCAGAAGAGCCCGAGACTCCGCCGCCGCCGCCGCCGCAGCAGCAGCAGCAGCAGCAGCAGCACATACTGGTCTTGTTGATGCGATTTACAGACCACGTTGACCGTGTCCTGCCAACTGTCAACCAAGAAGAGAGGTTATGGCAGACCTTGAATCACAAGTGGTTAGAGAAACAATCCTACGGCAAACATGCTCCTACTTTCGATGTCTTGGACTGGATAGACACTGATAATACAGAAGGACAGTATAGTTTTGGAGATTTTGGACGAACAGGCGACTTTCAGTTGAGTATTCAGTACGTCCTTGATCAACTGGAGGCAGATAGCTTTGACTTCTCCAAGTACGATACCGATGGAGATGGCCAGGTGGACAATCTCGTTGTCATGCATTCGGGGTACAACGCTGAAACCTTTGAACCTGATTGTCAAACACAGAGACCACCTAATATGGGAATCTGGAGTCACTGGCGCTTTTCGCCCGATATGTGGGTCTCTCCCAAAACAAACAAGGCCATCAGTCAGTACATGGTCACCAGTGCCATGGACGAATCCTGTGGAAGTGCCGTGGCCGGTCAAGGCCTTGTCATAATGAACTACTTGCATTCCTTGGGATTGGAGTCCCTTTACGACCAGGGCAACGGAATAGGTAATGGAGTGGGAAAGTTCGATCTTATGGCATATCCCTTTGGCAACCGCAACGACGGTGTTCCTGGATCTCTCAGTTCGTACAGTAAGATTGAACTGGGATGGATCGAGCCCATTGAGGTCGAAGAAAACACGTACATTCAGCTCGGGCCTTGGGGTCGACAGCCTGAGGCAATTATGATATCCAAAAAGTATTCTCCTGGAGAATACTTGCTCATTGAAAACCGACAGCCTGTAGGAGTGGACGACGGCTTTATTGGCGCTGGTATCGCCATCTATCACGTAGACAAGTTCATTGACGGTCAAGCCTATGTCGGCTATCCTGGCCTAGAGAGTTATCCTTACGACCACTACATGGTGGCGGTACTTCCGAAAGACGGAAACTATGATCTCGAAAAGGGAACCAACACCGGAGACGAAAGTGACCTCTTTCAGGTTGGAGACACTCTAGGACCGGGCATGAGTGATACTGTCTTTCCGAATACCGATGGTTACCAGTTTGGTTATGTTTGGGAGAATGGCTTGACGATCACGGTCATTTCGGAATGCGGCAATCCTGTTGCTGGAAGAGACATGGTAGTGGAAATCGGAGGCTTTGGAGATGCAGCGCCGACAGGTAGTGCACAATGTGAGGTGGAATTTGACAATGAGGGTGGCGTCAGCAGACCGAACTCGCCGACTGATCCACCTGCTTTGGAAGTAGAGGTAACAATGCGTCCTACCTCGACGCTGGATGAAGCTGGCGCGGAAGAAGGGACTGCTACGGTATCACCATCTGCAGCAGTCCCAAGCGCAGTACCAGAATCCCCGACTCAAGCGCAGCCAGAAGCAGTCACTGCTGCACCAACGGAATTGGGTACCATGGCGCCGACGCTGCAACCTTCGAGCGCGCTAACAGAGGCTACTACGACACTCACTACCTCTTTTGCCGAACCCGAAGAAACGGTGGCGCCTACCACTGTCGTTAGTCAGGCGGAAACGACAGATCAAAATATTGTTACCGCATCGCAAGCAGTCGAAGAGGTCGAAGAAAACGATAACGACGACATCCGGGGACCCTTAGACGATGTTTCCAACGAAGATGTTACTTCGACGGATGAAGTCAACGATGGCTACGACGATGTTGGGGGAACAATCGTGGCACCAAAGCCCAGTGGTGACGAAGATGGAGGAAACGGCATGCAGATTCCCTCTGGCAATGATCTACAGACAAATCCTTCCGCTGCAATGGAAGCACAGGAAGGCTCGGGCATTCAAGTTGCCGAGGAACAGGAAGCACCCGTGCTTGAAACTAAATCAGGTAGCAGAACCTGCTTTACGTGTGGAGCTCTTGCAAAAAGTGCAGCTGCAGGGGCTCTATTAGCAATGCTGCTCTAATAAGTTTTGGGAATCAAGGGACACCTTCATATACTTTACATATCTTGGGTCACTCTTTTATGCCAAGAACAAAGCTATCTACGATAGTAATGTCTACACAATAGGACTTCCTGTATTACGTTGTAGTAAACACGCGGAAATCATCTCCTCGTACCATCATTTGTACGCTGCTGCTGCTGCTGCTGCTGTGATTCTTCTTGTGCGCGTTGCAATGCTTGGATCACAGTCCCAGCCATTTTGAAAGATGCCTGTATGGATTTTCCAAGTTGTGGATTGTTTTTGAAATTACTTTGTCCTCGTTCCAGAGTTCTCTGGACGGCTGGATTTTCGCTTGCGGCCTTAAGAACGGTAGCGCCCATGGCAGCTACTTGAACCGCCGTGGCTGCCTTTTCAGTAGCCGCAGCGCTCTTGCGCATACCCATCATTCGTTGGGCACCGGCTACAGCTCGTAATCCACTGCCGAAGGCCATTCCCGATGTCAAGGGATGATTTTTAATCGTATCCGCATTATTTTGCGGCTGAAAGCTGCCATCGGCGCTGCGGTTTTGGAAGTCTTGATTGCTCATATTGTCATGATTTCTCCCTTCGGCTAACTTTTGTGCCCAGAAAAGTGTTTCCATCAAATCGGATGCGGCATGAACAGCAGATCCTGACCGAGAGGCTGAAGCAGTAGCTCCTCCTCTTCCTCCTCCTCCTGCTGCTGCTGCTCCGCCGCTGCCCTTCACACTGGCAGAGAACATAGAGGTAACGGCGGCAAACATAAAGAGAGCATCTGCAAAACTCGGCATATTGCTGCGTTCAAAATCGTAGGCATAATACTGGGTGCCAGCATTTTTGCTGCTGCCATTGGCTGCAGCAGGTGAACCACCGCCGCCACCACCACCGCCAGCATAGCTGCTGCCTCGTAACTCGGCATCGTACATTTGTTTGGCTGATTCATCACTTAGAATACCCCAAGCTTCTGCCACCCGTTGAAACGCCTCTGTGGCTTGAGGATGTTGATTCTTGTCGGGGTGGACTTTGACACTGGTGGTCAAATATGCTTTTCGTAGAGCGGATGCATCCAGAGAATTAGCTTGCTGGACTCCCAAGACATCATATAACGTAGGTGCAGCCAATATATCCTCAACAACCTTCGCTTGCTGCTCTTTGGTCGTCATTATTTCGAGTCTCGGTTGTTTTATGAGGAAAAAAGGTTTGTGTATCGACTACGTATTATTTTTTCTTCTTTTTTTTCTTTTTCTACCTTCCGTTATTTACGTGTTGATTGTCATGATGTTGTTACTACTATCTAGCTAGCTACTGTACTAGCTACCTAGTAGAGAGTAGTAGAGTAGTAAGAATCCCGAATTTGAGTCCCATAAAACCTACGATGATGCTTAACCCTTTCTAAATAATAATCAAAATTTACAATTAAGGACTACTCCTAATCCTAAATCAGCTCATAACCCAACGGTTACTCCATACTGTAGTAGACTAGACTCCAGTACTCCTCCAACAAATAATAATAATGTTTGCATGTTAATCTTTGATCTATCACTCTTATCATTGGCACACAAAAATCCAGGCAACTCAGCGCCTCCTTTAAAGAACTGCTGTAATAATATTATTATAGCTTCCATTAGGTGTGCTGATGATATTAAGCAGACTATCTTGGTTAACAACGACGTGTACAAGCTTCGTTTTATATCGCTCTTTTTCATCTGCTTTTTCCCCCGCCCTTGTCCAAAGATCTCAGCACAAGTGTGAACCCTGCATCAGCGCCATCAGCACTACTATATTTTTTACAACTCGCCTTTTTTCTTTTCAAGGCAACAACAACCAAATGACCACTGTTGCTTACAAGCGAGCCAAACTCGAGGATGCCAAATCCTCAAAGGTAATTGGAACCCATTCCGGTACCTTCCAGGCCGATGAAGCCATGGGGGTTTGGATGCTTCGCCAAATCGCGGAATATCGCAATGCTAATCTAGTGCGAAGTCGGGATCCCGATGTTCTCGAGGGACTGGATATTGTCATTGATGTAGGAGGTGTTTACGATCATTCACTTCTGAGATATGATCATCATCAACGTGGCTACGATGAACGCTTTGATGATGGCAAAGTTGTGGCTGGAGGAAAGAAAATGGAAGGACGTTGCACAAAGCTCAGTGCCTCGGGACTTGTTTATCGCCATTATGGCAAACAAGTCATTCAAACGTACTATCCTAATCTTTCGGACTCGGATGTAAGTCTAGTGTACACCAAACTCTACGACAAGTTATTGGAAGCTTTGGATGCCATTGACACAGGCGTTGAACCAGTACCAGATGGTGTGGAAATGCTCTATACGGACAGTACAGGATTGGCATCTCGTGTGGGTCGACTGAACCCCCGTTGGAACGAAGGTGGCGACAATAGTCAAGAAGCCCCGTCCCCCGATGATCGCTTTGAGCAAGCGAGTGCCATTTGTGGAGAAGACTTTCTGGCCACCTTGACTGGCATTGTAGAATCCGACTTGCCAGCTCGCTCGTTTGTGGAAGCCGCTCTGCGCAAGCGGATGGAAACGGATCCATCCGGTGAAGTCTTGAAGTTTGAGAGTGGTGGCATGCCCTGGAAGAGTCATCTTTATGAACTCGAGCGGGAGTACAAGCTTGAAACACTTATCAAGTTTGTCCTCTACACGGATCAAAGCGGGATGTGGCGCATTCAAGCTGTGACAGTCGAAGGAAAGCAATTCGAAAATCGTCTTGGCTTGCCTAAGGAATGGAGGGGTGTTCGTGATGAAGATCTTGTCAGCGTCAGTAAAATTCCCGGCGCAAAATTTTGTCATGCTGCCGGGTTTATCGGGGGAAACGCCACGTATGAAGGAGCCTTGGCCATGGCCAAAGAAGCGCTTACCAGGAAAGACGAGTAGCTACAACTTGCTAACATTCTAGCAGTATGAAATCAAGAAATTGTGCTAAAATTATAATCAGAGTAGCTATAAAAATTGGTTTCACCCAACGTAGGAAACTGGTATTTTCCTGATTCGCTCCCTTTTAGAAGACGATGGAAGTAGTTTGGTTCCTGACGCCTGCAATAGATAGTACAAGGAGTTCAAATCTTGGTTGTATGCCGATAGAGCATTCAACCAGGATTCCCGTGTTGCATTGGGATTACGAAACAAATTCGTTCGAATACCAGTCTTGTTCCAATGCAACAAAAATTCCATCCTCCATTGCAGCTCTTGTAATGTCTCGGAAAAATCGGAAGACCTATTTTTGGCAGTAAAATCAGTACCCATCGCCGAAGGAGGATCCACGTGCATTTTTTGGAGCTGAAAGTTATGTTGGAGCATTTCGACCATGGCATTATATCCCTGAAGTGTCAGTTGAGATCCATTTTTGTAGAGACCCAGAGTGGTGAGTCTCCTCGGCGACATGGTCAGAGCTTGCGACAAAGTGAAAATTTTCCTGTCGCTCAGTTTGAACCCACTGAAAATCAACTCCGTGAGACTCTGACAAAGCATCGTTAGACTCACCGCTTCGAATACCATACCTGTACCAGGTTCCGTAGATATGCACAAGCTGGTAATATGTGGATTTCGAGCAACTGCCTGCAGCAAGAGGTCCAATGAAAGTTGAGGTGTACCCAAAATCGGTAGTTGGAAGATGAGATTTTCCAGATTCAATTTGTTTAGCGAGGGATGCGTACGAATCGTCTCAGAAAGTAGCGTCAGATCCTCGACTGAAGAAATCTCTATATTGCAAAAGCAAGCGGACTTTAATCCAGGTGCTTGAGTAAGAATGGATATCAAGGTGGGCACTGTCACGCAAGAAGAAGCCCACAACTTGAAGTTTTGTAAATTGGGTTGTCTGGCAATGGCATTGTAGAGGAACTGAACGTCTTCGGGTGTAAAGGCCGTCAGGATATTGTAAACGGATAGCTCATGCATGGAATCACAATCCAGGACACTCTGAAGAACATCACCAAAGTGTAGGTCCAGATTATCTTGGGTCAACCATAAGTGAGGGTGTGTTTCATCTAATAAAATTCCATTCATCGTCTTAAATTTCTTGCTTCGTATGGTATTGCTACATCTACTGATAGTATTTGTCATAGTGCCAATCACATCATGCAAGACTGGCCTTAACCGAGCTCTGCCATGGCGTCTAGCAGTATGCATTGCCGGGCTCAAAGGTCTTGTTGATGCTGCTGTCACCATGGTATGACCGCCTTCAATAGTTGATTCTCTCGCAGGGTTGTGAAATGCAGGTTGCCTGGGGGAAAATCTTGGAGAGAAAGCACTCAAGCATCTGCTGCATCGAAAGAAGGTTCTTGTGAACCACTGGCTTGCAAAAGTCTTTCCAGAAGCGTTCGCGTGAGCGAACCAAGGACTTCGTCATGGTGGAAGAAACAAATAAATCAGTTTCAGCTGTTACTTGAAGAAAGATTTCCATTTACTTCTAATTTCGTATTCTGACCCTCTTATTTAACAGGATCCATGTCTCATCAAAGGCGAACCACAAGCCAGTCAGACACTTTTGCCTCCGAGATTCCAAGACTTCTGAGGATTAGCAACAAGCTAATAGTGCGCACTTATTCAACGAGTCGACAACAGGTTGCAGCCAGAAGTTTTTTAGTTCTTAGAACTTCTCCACCTCCAGCTGGCGCACTGACCAGACAAATTTGCGGACGTGGAAATTGAAGGTTCATCTGCTGGTCCCAAAATAGTCTAGGAGACCTGGTCGATAAAGTACCGTCCTGGCTGTGGCTAGAAAGAGGTGATGCAGAGCTCTTCCGAACGTCTGGTGCGGCCGTTTCTCAAGGGCGACTTTTTTAATCTGGAGTCTCTTCTAGCTTGCGCTGCCAGGTCAGCATCTAGATGCTTGGCTTACCCGTGCGCTCTTCTTAATACTACTAACTTTGAAACGTAATCTACTACGTTGCCGAAGGTAGATAAAATTTGGTCGGCCACAGCATTCTAGCTCTACAATCGTCAATCAGTAGTGTGTTTTGTGTGCGAAGAAGGAATGGCCGCTCACACGGAAGATTTTTTTAAAATGTCGGTACCTGGTTGTTAAAACACCATGGGGCAAAAAAAAATAACCGCAAAAAGACTATGCTCGAGGTGTCTACAAGATTTTCGATCAAGAAACATCTCGTTGCAACTCAGCTTCGGCGACGTTGGCGCGTTGTGCCAAGATCTTTTGAATTCGACGAAACATCTTGGAACAGCCAGCAGCCTTTTCTCGGCCGGTCAACCAATCTACTGATCACACTTCTACTCGAACGACTTGGGAGATCAGCTCACTACTGAAATGTCCAACGGAAATGGGCGCGCTTTGTATCAATTCCAAATGCCTACTACTAGCTAGACCTACTCGTAGTAGTATTTTTTCTACTCGTACCGTAATCGACTAAAGTACGATCGTTTTCATTCAACCTTTTGAATAACCTTTAACCCTTTGTCGCTTAAGATTGAATGGTATCTTTCAATACGACTTTTTTTGCTGACTATTCGGAGTATCGTATCGTGTGCCAACTACTAGCTAGTAGACTAGTCTACTAGAGAATCTAAAAAAACTCAGTGAAAGAGGCGTCTGTATGCTCAGCGATCAGCGATAACAATTGCTCCTATCCAGAACAATCAAGAGTTTCAGTACAAATCTCTACCGGCCACTTCAAACTCAAAATAAAGTAGTAGTGCGATATGAAAATCCACTTGCTTACGACCGCGCTGCTTTCGGTTGGAGGTGCCCAAGCCTTTTGTCCTTGTTCCCAGCCCCAGAGTACTCTCGGATTTTCATCGTGTGCACTTTCGGCTGCCGGCAATAATAATAATAATAATAATAATAATGAATATGAAAACAGTCGTAACATGAACTGGATGGGATCATTTGCTACTGCTGTTGCTGGATTGGCGTTGTCTTCTCAAGTGGCCGTGGCTGGTATGCTCCCAGCAGATATGCAACATCAATCAGCCATGGCCGACGTGCCGTCTCAATTGGTGGCGGTAGAAAATCTAGATTTTTCGCTGCCCAGCTATGACAAAATCGGCGCCAACACCGGAGGCTTTGGCCAAGGTACGGAAGCTCGGTTGGGATTGACCGATTCTATGACCAACCCCGGTCAAAACGAGAAGGCTAAGCAAGAAGAAGCCATGCGAAAGGCCGAGGCAGCCCGATTGGAACGCAAGGAAGCCGAAAAGAAAGCCAGAATTCAACGAAACGAGGACATTGCTCGCGAAGCTGAAGACAAAAGGAAGCGAGATGCAGAGAAAGTGGCGCAGCTCTTTAGTGGATCATAATCACTTGGGGGCGTATGTTCTGTGAATTGCTGTCTTGCTTGACGCTTGACGTTCTGAAGCCTATTACCATTCCAGCAGCCGGCAGCGCTCTTTTGAAGAAATCTGCCGGAGGAAAGCTCTGCCATCCTAGCAATGGCGGAGGCAAAAAATCACGTTATTATAATGAATCGCAGTCCTAGATTTGTTTTAATCAAATGAAATTTCCTAGCATTTTTATCACTGGGTGTTTTGTTGATAGCAGTTGCACGGTTGCAATTGTTTTCGTAAAAACTGCATCAAACTCTGAGTATTTGCCAACATTTTGAACTCGTTTCCTTTTAAAAGAGTTGACGATTCATCGGCCGAGCACAAGCCAGAAAACTATCTAGTGTCCACCCAACAATCACCTAATTTGCCAATTCTAGTAATTGCTGATCCAATTAAATGGGCGCAAAATCTTTCACACTTGTGCACGACAGACAAATCAGTATACCGCATTTTTCCAGGCAAGTTACCAACAGAGTGGTCCGTAGATCCACCCCCGAGCCTCTATCTATGGCTCCAAGTGAATGCGATAGCCATAGTGTGGCGCAACGATGACGGACTGTATGAAAAAGTGACTGATATCTCCTTATTGTGGTCTCTTGCGGTATACGTTCCTCTCGACTGGCTCGAGTGAAGGCTGCGCCTTTGCAAGATAGGTACATGCAAACCCGTTGCTTTGGCCTCATTCCAAAACCATTGTGGAGTCCTGGTCCTCAGTACTCCTATTTCCTGCTCTAAATAAAGTAAGTATTACTCGAGTAAGAGTAATCGCTAGGCTCTTTGGCTCATAGCCTATCGAAATCATCCAGCATGCGCATTCCTCTCACCTCATCGTTTAATTGATTACGTATTAGACTTTCAGATTAATATAACATCATTAGTATAATTTTTCCTTGTAAGCAACCGCATCCATTCTACGTACTGTAGCTAGCTAGCCAACAGCATTGAGTCTCTAAAAATACATCAATCTCCCCAACATATCATCTGACCTCGAAGGATTGAACATCACGAGGCAACATGACACAGTAAGTCTTGTATCCGATACCCCCACCAGATTTTCCATCAGGGTGAAATTCAATCGATCGCAGTTACGAGTTACGAGTACCAAGTGTCCATTGAAAATAATCGAAAACAAACACTTCCTGAATATATTCAGCTAACAAAGAGAACGCCAATAAAATTCAACAAACCATCCACGGCGTTCAATTGTCATAATATACAATATTACTGTATCATCAAACGAAAACGACCAAACATGGCAGGATTAGGGCGCCGCACACATTATCGGAAGCATCTCACTGATTCAATTATTTACGACATGCCAGAACCCGAAGAAAATGAAAAGATTGCCAAGATAGTCGCAACGAGAGGTGGAAATCAATTCGATATCATCCTTCCCAAAGAGTCACCAGACGAAAACACCACTACTGTTGAGCAAGGACCACATCTTGCCATTTTACCGACCAAATTCAACAAGTTGGTTTGGATCAAGCGGAACGAATTCGTTATTGTAGAAACTGCCCATGACGATGATGCAGGGGTGGTCACGGAAGAGTCTCGTTCGAACGATGGTACAGTAGCCTCCGAAGATACGGGAGGGATCCGCTATATTATTTCTCATATTCTCTACAAAGACCAAGTAAAGCATCTTCAGTCCAAAGGATTGTGGCCAACAAAGGATGCCGAATTTGCCACTGAGAAAATTGGCCTTTGTAGCAACACTCGGGAAGAAACGAACGAAAGTACTGATGACAGTGCTGCTTCGAAGCAAGATGACGGTATCGTTTACGATATGGGGTACGAGGGTGATGAACTCTTGGTCAATACGAATCGCCTCTCAGCTCTCAAAGTGGACGACTCGTCCGATAGTGATTCCAGTGAAGGAAATTAAGTACTCCTCAACCACAGCAGTGCTGTAATACGAGTCTATACCAGACAATCGCAAATCGCACACATGATCCACGTAGTAACCTAAATACTAAAAGCTGAAAACCGCCCCCCTTTTTACGAACTATTTTATTGTATTAAGTATTTGACAAGAATAACAGTACTACGGTACCAGGGTAGTACAATTCTTTGGTGCTGGTATTTATTACTAGTAGTACCTCGAAGAAAGACCGGGAGCTGGAGAAAGAAAGATTTTGCGGGAGCCGGAGAAAGACCGGGAGGCGAATAAAATAGCTCTCTCTATTAGTAATAGAGTAATTCTATAATTATTAGAAGAGAGCCTCCCAGCAACGTAAGCTCCATCTCATGTATGTATGAATTGACGCACCAAGCATTGATTGATTCCATACAAGGAAAACCAAACCGTTTGTATCAATTCAACCATCAGGCGAGCTCTTGAAACTAAAATAATTAGTTTCAAGATTTTTTTCTCCGACCTACCTGGTACATTCTGGAATCCTCGACGAAAGCTAGTCACTTCAACGCTCATTGCAAAGTACTCTAATCATTCCAGTGTGACAAGAACATTGTAGAACCAATTGTCGGTTTGACAATAATAACTAGCTATGCTAATTGGTGACCTCAACAAGGGACGTACGAACTCAATCTCCATCATTTCTTTCGTCCAATCAGTTTCCATCTTCGTACTTCTCTTTCTGGTACCTGTAGTCATGGCATCATCATCATCAGAGCCGGCATCGACCATTGCTTCAATTATTTCTGTTCGCGGCGAAGGAACTATCAGCGCAGAACCAGACACAGCTATATTGACCATGGGCATTACGAGCGAAGGTACCACAGCACGAGAAGCTCTGTCCAAGAACAATCAGGATATGGAACGGATTCATGCGAAACTCCAATCTGTATTGCAAGATTCGAAAAACAACATCCAAACGTCTAATTTTCGTTTGATGCCAACGTACAAACCCCACGATCATCGCAACCCATCTCCGCCCCAAATTATCGGCTATTCAGCTTCCAACGATATTACCATTCGGATTTATGACTTGAATAAGACGGGAAGTATTTTAGATACGGCTGTGGATTTGGGAATTAACAATATTATGAATGGAATTCAGTTTACGAACACTCCACAGCAAACGCAAGATTTTCTTGCTCAAGCACGACGGGAAGCGGTACGAAATGCTAAATCCAAAGCAGAAACGATTGCGGACGAATTGGGAGTGACCTTGGGCAAGATTCAGAGCATTTCCGAAGGCAGCAACGGTGATGACAGACCCTCGCCTCCGTACATGATGGAGACCATGGCTCGAAGTGCCGGTGGTGGCAGTGTACCCGTTGCCAGTGGAGAGAATTCCTACAGTGTGACTGTGGATATTCGTTGGGAAATCAACCAAGAATCTTCCTGTACTTCTGCCAAGGAATGAACGATTAAATGATTACATGAATAAATAGAAAAAAATACATTTGTATGATAATACTGAGCATTTGCAGAGGATAGCTCGTTAATGTTAAGCAACACCATCCTCTATCGCTAGCTATCAGGATAAGTGGCCGTTTTTGCCAAGAACAGTATCCTCGTTCGTTGTTGGGGATGACAGCCGTAAGGCTGGTGGCTATAACTCGATCTTGGCTCTGCCACGAGCAGCGTCAATGCAAATTTTTGAGTCGGCCAAAAATGTGGCACCACAGGCAATCACGTGGGGATGGGTTTCGTCGTTATCAAACCAAGGAAGTTTGAAACATGATAGGGACCAGTACTTAGGATTAGTTGACAGTGTCAAGGTCTTGCCATTAATTGACGTCAAATTCACCTGTAGCCCGATGACTTTTTCCAATGTAAACCCTGTTTCATATACCCCGCTCAACAAAATGTCGTCCCGTAAGGAATCCGAAAAGATACAACCAGTCAGCCCACTATCAATGACAGCAATAACTGGCCGCTTCAACGATAAAATAACTTCTGGGTTCTTTTGGTGCTGTAATAGAGTTATTGCCTGGCACTCGACGCCGTAATGATAAACATCTTTGCCGTACGGAGAAAAATCAAAAAGCTGCAATGTTGCAGGATCAGACGCTGCTACGGTGGATTGTTTTGATAATGTCAGAAGTCGCTGTTTATAATCCAGAACAAAGGATGTGTAGCCACACTGGTGCAAAAACCTAGGCCGACTGTCGTCTTTCCATATCAGGCCCAGAAATATACCCCCGGTAGTATCCACAACATTGGATTCTGGCAATCCGACGGTGAGTTTGGCCAGTGTTAAGGGCGTCTCATAGTTGTTGCTCAGTATCTCGATGTTCGGTACGGACCTCCACTGCATAGATCCAACGGTTTGTCCGTATTGTTCTTTCGTAGGTGGAAATCGTCGCGATTCATCTTTGGAGAATCTTGTGATTGTAGGAGGTGCCGTTACAAACGGTGATCCAGTATCACAGATGGCAAAATATCCAAATATTCTTTGGCTGTAGGATCGATCGTCCAACAAGGACAATTTGACAGCCAAACAACCACCACGTGGTAGAAATGTAAGAGGAATCTGGAGTATATCAACATACGGATAGTTGGCTGCAAGGAGCGTGCTGCTTGGCAATGCGCTGGCCAATCCAACTGGAACGACAGATGCTCCTTTCAGCAAAAAGTCGTACCGAGATAGGAGAGTTGCTGTTGCGGATTGCAGGGCGGATATTGGATCCACAACGAGAAGAAAGAAGAGGGGTAGTAACTTTCCAAGCAATGCCATCCCGCAAGGCTACTGCTAGCAACTACTCCAGTACGTAGCTACCAGCTACCTGTGCAGAGATAGAATGTAGACTGTAGACGAGCAGCGATGTTGCTATTGTGAGTGTACTACCTTGACTGCCCGGCAGTAGCTGGTAGACTAGATGCATGTGAGGATTTATATATTACACGTTATGTGACCCCATTGCGGGGTGCTCTTTTGGCTCAGAGGCATCTTTAGATTTTAGATATGCAATGCTGCATTATTCTTGTCGGAAGAAAAGTTGTCCATCTTCTCCTGTGGACGCACATGTATAGCAAGAACAAAATGGCTCTAACCCTATCTATTTGAGGAATTTCTGGGCCCGTTTTATTTTTTGAAACACCCTGGATCGACGCAGCCACTACTAGCTAGTAGTAAAAGGGCCCACAGAAAACACAATGAGTGGTAGCAGGTACTCGAGTATAATATTATTATTGCATCTCACAACTCATACAATATCCAATGACAATGTTTGCTGGAGAGATGCTTATCCTGTTATGCCTGGTGGTTTGTCCTGTCTTGGCGTTCCAGTATAATTCCCTTCCTCCGCGAAGGCAACTTATGGTCTTGTTACCATCTCAATCACCTGTCTCGAAAAGATACGACTGTCACAACGTGCAATCTTATCGACAGTTGCCACGCACACGCATATGCGCGAAACAGGCACCAAAGGACAATAATAGTGAGGACAGCAAACTCACAAAGTTTTCTCTAATAGAGAATTTTCAGAGAAGTCCGGGAACTTTGATTGCTGCTCCATTTGTCATCCTGATTGGCGCCGATTTGGTATTAAATATTGTTGTTTTGGCCAAGCGAACGGTAGAATACTTTGTCTTTGGAAAGATTCCGAGTACAGAGGTTTGGTTTTCCGATAATTTCTTCTTCTAAGAATAGGTTGTTATTTGACCCATTTGGGGTCGTTGCACTTTTTCCAATTATACCATTGTTTAAAGTTTAAAGCTACAGTAGCTTGCTGCAGCAGTAGCTAATATCTAATATTCGTACATGCTTTCACGGCTGTGCATTCTAGATCATTACGAGTCCAAGATCAGTTTCAAAAACGTGGAAGGTTTATCGTCGCCCTACAACAATAATTTTGCTAGTATTCAGCTGTATATTCATTTACTTCATCCAGCCAATGGGACAAAATATTCTGAATATCTTTATACCCCTGCCGAATGTCCTCTGTATCCGACTCCATTGGACCCCAGGGATTCAAATCTGAGTGGTGAGCTCCACTTTCAAAGTTAAGTGCCAGTAGGCTATCGGACAAGTTTTGCTTCACTGCACCAACAGACCAGCCATCGTTTAACCCATTTGTGAAGAGAATTCGGCTGGCATTCATCCCAACCAAATCATTGAATTTCCAGCTGTCGACCAATTCAGTAGGTCGAGGAGTGACGCCAAATCGAAACTGACAGTGCTCTGTCATCCAGTCCAGGGTCCAATTCCGTGCAGGGAACATGGATTCGGGAGAGAATCCAATCTTTTCGACCAACAAGGTGCAAGTTTGAAAATCCCAGCTCTCGCCGTCGGCACCAGTTCCATCTCCACTCCAATCTCCACCCGTAATGGTAGCATTTGGTCCAGTAGGAAGCTGATCGGACATGGCAAAGCAATCCGTGGATGATTGACGACCCAGTCGTGTTACCAAAAACGTCTTGACTTTCTCTGTGGCTGTCAATTCTTGCGACATGAATATCTGACAACTCTGATAGAGTCGGGTTTGTGTCGTCGGTGGGTAATTGGCCATGTTGTCGTTGGCAAACGAATATCCAACCATCATGAAGAGCTCATCAAAAAATATATCACGATTTTGGACGTAACTTGGAAGAGTTCCGGGACAAACACCAATTTCAATAGCTGGGATGTAATTCGAATGCGAGTTTTCGTCTTGGACGGCATTTAGAGTATCTCGTACTGCCTTGGAACAGCCGGCAATCGTCTTTTCGGCCACTTTGGTAATGTGATTGTAGTAGTCAACCTCGTGAACTTCTTGGGAGTAAAATTTCATTGGTGCACTGCCAGCGTAGGAAATGTCAATCACGTGGGGAAACCGAAAGCGTGCCATGGCGGAGAGAAAGCCAGGATATGATCCTCCTACTGCAATAATCGGACAATATTTGGGAGACTTCTTGTCGGGAGAGCAATGCAGCTGATCCTGAGCAATATGCTGTACCAAGCGCACAGCATCCATCAATGCTTGCTCGGAAGTGAAGAGCTGTACCCTGGGATCTTCTTTATTGACAGAAGTTTGGTCCATGGTCTGTAGTTGTCGTTTTCTTAACGTGCTTGTACTCGTCCCATTTGTGTCGACAAAAGTTTGACCTGCTAGTGGATTAGAAAATCCATAGAATCGGTGCTCAGGGTGGACCACAAAGGCCCCAAAGGCCTTGGCCAAGTGGTCGCTAACAAAAGGATAGTTCATACCATTGTTGGGCGCTACTGTACCTTCTCCTCCAAAAATGAGAAATATAGGGGATCCAGGTCCTTTAAAATGATCTTTTTGTTCGTAGTAACGCTGAGACCATTGCTTGTTGTGATAAGGACTCTTAGGATCTTGGTATGTAAGGTGGTCAACGAGCTGTTGAGGGTAATAATGAGCAGCTGCTGGCTTGTTGCCTGAACATCGAGAGAGAATGCTGGAGGCAACCAACAGCCAGAAGAGTTTTATGTCACGCCGTGTGCGTTTCATGTTCAAAATGAAAATTGCAGTGTTGCTGGTGCATCCAAGTAAAGATGATGATGATAATTATTTCGTAGAGTATGTTAGTACTTTGCTGGAGTCTCCTGCTTACTCATGTACTTCTGTTCAGAGCCAGCCGAAGGGAACGTGAGACAAGGAGACCCGAATCCGACGTCACCGGAATGACCCGAAATGCCCCATCCCGTCTCCCACTCAGAAACAGGAACACATCGGGAGAAATCGGATACGACTATTCCCACTTCGGGGAAGAAGATCCACACGCCAGGCTGCCGAA
>Ga0210025_1002476_pt1 | contig 17947 bp, 10 predicted proteins | sample CryGeyme20150102_FD_183989 | JGI IMG/M metagenome (GOLD analysis project Ga0210025, IMG submission 183989) | Groundwater microbial communities from Crystal Geyser aquifers in Utah, USA - Crystal Geyser metaG 2015-0102 (SPAdes) (version 2) | ecosystem: Environmental > Aquatic > Deep subsurface >...
CCGAACTTGTCTATTGTCCTTGTTGTGGTACTACCTTTCCTATTGAATCTGCCAACGAGTTGATGGGAGAATAAACCCACCAACGAAAAAGTAGCAATGGAGAATGCAATGGACCAATCGAAGGGGTGCAGCTGGGTGTGGGACTGGTGAAACCGGAGGCTAGTTGAGTCGTAATAAACGGATTGCGCCAAAAGCATCTGCACGCACAGTAACGTCTTCTTCAACATCAGCCAGAAACAAGAAAATCCGACTCTGTTGCTTGTTACCTTAACTGATGGATTCTGAAAGATACGTCGCTTGTAAGCCTATTAGCTTATCATGCTGCTGTTCTGTTGTCTCGCTTGCTTCCTTGGGAGTCCCCAAGGACTCATGTGGGACTGACCCAGAACAAGTCGAAAGCACAAGTCACCCTCAGCTTCGAGGCATCTGTGGGAGTACATGCCTCCTGATAGAAAGGTACTTTCAGTAAAGATAGCCTAGCATTTTTCCTTTCAAAAAGCTGTTTTTAAAGCAATGCTACTGTAGCCGTCAGGTCAGATCATCAGCGATTATACTGCATCAATGTTCGAGAGGGACCAAGCCCGCCATAACTAATGTATTCTTTTTAATACTTTCTCGTGCCATCTTTTCAGTAAGTTCGAAAAAAGTTCCTGAATTAGTAAATGCTTGTGGTAATGCGAAGCGACGAAAAGGACGGCTTTTGTGATGGTCCCGGAGGCAACCCTTTTGTCCGAAATTTACAGCACCAGCTCTGTCGGAGCAAACGCGAAAGGTAAGCGAATCATCGAGTTTGGATCGACAAATCGCAGATGAACTGGTTGTCTGCAACGGCAGCACAACGCAAATGCTAGCTAGCGAGTAAAGTTGCTAGTAGCTCAATCTATCAGGTACCTTACAAGGCTTTTTCACCGACTACGAAGTTAGCTGGCTGGGTGTGTGCTAGTTTAACCAGCAGGTGTGAGACACTAGGACAGCGTATAGTTTTGTTGGTTATCTAAGAAATAGGTGCGCCTCCTCCTGTATGGGCAAAATCAAACGATTCGTACACACACAAACAACAGTGTAAGCTTGCAATATAGGGCTACTCTATCGCTGCTGCCGGCGTCTCCCCCTCCTCCACACCCACACCCGCGCAAATCTGCTCCCTGCTACTCGTAGCGCTGGGGCTACCCTGCTTCATGTCTCGTCACCGCGACACCCCCCTAACTACAACTGACTGTTCAAGAGCAGCATGGAGCTGCTTGGGCCTACTAAGCGTATGCAATAAGAGCGCCCTGTTAACGAAGCTCACACGACTGGATTGAGTCCTGGCAAATACGCTGGGGCTGCATCCAACACCGCAACTCAGCACACCTCTCTTCCAAAAACAACAACTTGTAGACTAGGTCTACTCTATCACTTAACACCACCGTAGACTTCCTATAACAGCTAGATACTAAAGTATTTTTATTATATCTACCAGTATACAGCATGCCACCCGTAGGTTTCAAACGATCCCGAGCTCTTTGGGACGATGCTCGGCGTCCTCGGGACAACAAGGTCGATGAATGGAAGGCTTTTTTACGGGCACTGCTGTACGAACTACAGCCCATTCGATTTTCTTCGAATCCTCTACGACCGGCTGTCGTTGTCTCGTTCCTTACAACGCGCGTGTTTCCGCTGGTGCAGCGGATCGTTCTTTGGGTGTTTTGTGGTTTGTTGCCGACGATCTGGACGACAATCCGCCATTTCACTCTGAAGCAATGGATGATAATCGCAGGCGTGGTAGCCTACTATTTTGTGGTTCGATGGATGCACGAGTACGTCAATTGTTTTGTGCTTGTCTTTTTTTATCTTTCCGCAATAATCTGGATCGTTTGTTTTGAACCTCTGCACCAGAATTCTCATGCTCTCCCTTTTTTGTCGTCCTTTTCTCACGACGTTTCCTACTTTTATTCTTATAGACTGATCGATGCTGGACCATTGGTGCTCATTTTGACAGCTCTTGCCACAATATTTACTGTTGGGTTGAGAGATAAAGAAGACGGAGAAATATCCGCCTATTCTGTGTTTAATCGAGGCTTTCAATCCCTCATGGGATCTGTCAATGTTGAAGAATTAGTCAATCAACATGTTGGAGGTGGCATGATGATGGCTGGTGCGGATGGTGGCGCTGGTGCTGGTGGCATACCGATACACCAAGAGCCACAACATGGAGGAATCTGGCGACAGGGGAACAACCGCCACTACAACAACCACGCGGAAAGAGAAGAAGCACGCGGAGAAAACCACGATCAAGATGAGGGCGACGACAATGACACTGCTGCAGAACGACAAAACCGACAGGCACGCAAGTCAGGGAAAAAAGCGCGCAGACAAAATTTAGAAGAACGGCAAGAGCAGAGACGGCAGCGTGAAGCTGCTCGTGCCATGGGCTTAGATGGAGCAGGCGGTCATGAAGAAGCTATGGCCATGCAACGACTGTTAGAAGAACAGGTTGCCAACAACAATGAACAATAATTCATAGAATAATGAAAGGTCTAAAAAAGTCGGCGAAGATGTAACATTGCTGTAGCGAAAAACCGCGCTCGTATGAACAATACTGACCGCAGTTGAGATTTGCTCCCTGTTGACTCTGCTTAACTTTTTTGTATCCCTGGTCCTTGCTTATGCATGTCACACCGAAGACTAATAATCGGATGATAGTTCTACACTACATTTCTAGAGCTCAAAGCAGCGTTCGCTCTGCGACTCGGGTGTTTTTCTATGAACAGCCTATCTGTGCTCTGCAGTACCTCCTTGCTCATCAAACAGTAGGAGTCAATTGGAAAAAAGTGGAATAGCCTACTTCCAATCCAGCAACTCCGCCAGCTCCTGCTCACTACCAGGGGGGACAATAGTACTGGCAACCTCCATCATATCGGAATCCAAGGGCGCTGTAAATTGAAGTTGCTCGCCCGTAATGGGGTGTTCCAGGGAAAGCTTATACGCATGCAGCAGAGGACGACTAATTTGATGCGTTTTCGCAAGGCGTTTGTTCCAATCCGCAAGACCATAAACCTCGTCCCCGTAGATGGGCGTGTGTCGATCTTGCAGATGAACGCGAATCTATTACATGTAAATAGGAGAAAACAATGAATAATGACAGTGTAAGTGTAAATATTTTCAGGCAGTGACAGGTCTGCAAAACCAACACTATAGCAACAACATACCTGGTGTGTTCTTCCCGTCTCAATTTTGATCCTCGCCAGAGCCAGTTTACCATCAAAAGCCAAGGCATCCACATAAGAGAGTGCACGACGACCAGCCACCGAAGGTGCTCTGCTGGCAGCCAAACCACTCTGCGGAATCAGTCGATTTTCGCGATTCTTTAGGCGTGGGTCTGGTACAACTCTCATACGCTGTCGATGGACTGGATGACGACCAATCGGTTTATCAATTTTCACATTGCTTCCAGGATTTCCGACTGTTACTGCCAAATATGTTTTGCTAACCCGTCGATCCGCAAATGCCTTCGACAAGGCTGACAAGGCCCTCGATGTCTTGGCCACTATCAATATACCAGTCGTTCCTTTGTCCAATCGGTGAACAATGCCAGGGCGAAAGGACACGGTATTGCTCTCGTCAATAGCCTGGCCATCCAGGGTTTCTGCTACGACAGCCTCATTGCTGGTAACGATGGGTTTCCCATTCTCGTCAACAATGTCTCCACGACCATACGTAGATCGTGGCAAGTAGTAAGCCAGAGCATTGACAACCGTTCCATCCCAGTTTCCAGCAGCCGGGTGCACAACCATGTGCGCCGCTTTATTCAACACAATCATGTGTTCGTCTTCAAACAGGATATCCAGAGGCAGATCCTGTGCCACAATTTCCGTTGGTTGTTCATCTTTGGGCAGACAAACTCGCAAGGTCATGCCTGTTTCGACTTTAAAAGATTTTCGATCCAGAACTTCTTCATCGCCATTGTCTAAAATTCTGGACACTGAACCATCCGCCACAAGAGAACCACAGGTTGATCGGGATAATTGTGGTTCCAGCAATTCAGCCACGGCAGCATCAATGCGTTTCTTGTTGAGTTCTGCCGGAATCGTCAGAATTGTTTGTTCGTCGGCTGTAGATTGTGTTGAATCTACATTTTCGTCATCATCATCAGTCTTTGTGCTACTACTAGTAGTAGTAGTGTCCAAGTTGTTCTGCTCCAATTCTTCCAGTTGAGATTCAAAAGCTTCAATGGCATCCAAATCAAAGCCCGCCTTGGGAGAAAGTTTAGAAAGTAATACAGTTATTGGATTGCTTATTCTGTAGACTTCTTGTAATGATTGACTCCTGTAGAAAGCAGGGAATCCGTGCAATCTGGATGACGAAAAGGCAGAAACGGTTTGCAGGAAAGGTGATAATACTGCCAGTACTGCCGGCAAAAGCAAACAACATAAAATCGTTTTATCTAAAATGGGCATCATTTTTCTAGTGTATGTCAGGGACTTGTGTAAAAGAAAGTTTTGCCAGCATAACCTTGTCGTCGGGTTGGGTTGGTAAACTCTTTGTGATCAGAACTTGTTTTCAGGTTGATGAGTGCACACTGCTGCATCCGTCAAGAGATATATTTCAAAGCTGCAGAACTTTATGGTTGGCTTTCACATCATGGTTAGTCCCGAACATTCTCATTCCCGTCAAAGTCTATTGACTCTTTCAGCACGACTAATAATAATAGTTTTTACTGTACTAGGCATTACTACTAGCTAGAGTAAAAAAAATTGAACGTCTAAGTAATGGGGATCACAACTATGGCACCCGCAGGGCGCCAAGGTTACCCGAAGGCAACCATTGGCACCCCAAAGGGTGACAGAGTTGATCACAACCAGACCACTTCCTCCGTGGAGGAGGATAGGATCTGCATTACTAGCTAGAGTAGTAGTCTACTCTATCTATTTTTTATTCTTTGTCGCTCAGGAAGCAGGTTTTATTCTCCATGTATTTGTAAAGCGTCAGACAAAATTTCAGCGCAAGCATACGATTTTTGAACGAGAGCTCCTTTTCGTTTGGCCTTCACGCGCATTATCACCATCATCATCATGTTGTTGTTGTTGTAACGCACGCATCGCACGATTGTACATTCTGTTTTTGATTGCCGAGGCCTGTAGTACTGTAGTAGCTAGTGCATTTCCAGTTTTTGCACGACTACATAGTCTATCAAATTGGTTATTCGTCTGCGTCTCTGTCCCTTCGACTTACTGGACGAGCTATTGGAAGCAGCAGGAAAAACACTGTAATCAGATTTGTTGGTTCAGTTTTCAGTGCTAAAGTTCTCGTATTATTTTAACGTTTTATAGTAGTAGTAGTACATGAATTGATGATTGATTGCTGGGTTGTTGAGATGTTGAGATAGACACACCAAAAAAGCGGTTCCAGGAGCTAAGATTTGCACCTCTTCTTGTCGTGCACCTCTATGGATGAATGTCACAACATTGTGGTGGTAGTCAATCGTATCATCGTATCACGAGTAACATTCCCCTCATTTCTTTTCCATGCGCACGGAAACAACTTCCCACCATAGTTCCTGTCATGTGTTCGACTCAATTCTATTAACATGTTCATCATCTGGTATAATAATAGAATCAAAAATGATATTGTCCACACCATAAAGTAGTCCCGGGTGTTGCCATGGCTGGGCCGTGACCAGTCATTAAAAGTCATTCGTTTGTCTAGTCCCAAAAACCAAATACCCGCCAAAAACTATTGATCATCACCACCCTTTCTTAGTGCTGATCTTTGCGGTCTTCGTGTAGAAGAGCCGTCTAGAATGCTGATACCTGTCATATCGACGGCCTTACTTTTTTCAGCATTGGACCAATGACTCGCGACGAGGGGAACTCCCTGTGCTTCTTCCGCTTGAGCTAAATGTTGAAGCAATTGCAGCGATTTGGAAAGATGCTTGCTTCTGCCGATCGATGAAGAGAGTGCGGATTTTGCCATTGTTGTCTTTGCGGATTTTGTTCGTGTTTAATTATGGAAAATAAAAGTTATTGGGCTCTTTTATTTTTTTACGACGACTTGCTGGTTATTATTTAATTTTTGTTTGAGATATTCAAGTTTTCAGAAACGCACTGGGATTTGCTTCGAGGTGGCAGCAGTCTTGTGCAAGACTTTTCTGAAATTTGGCCTGAGCCAGTGATTGAATCTTGTCATAATTTCATGGGACTAGACTACGTAAAAAGGCCTGAGAGATCGCCGTCGAATTCCGATTCCAATGCTTCCCGAACTTGTCTACTCCGTGTACGTAGGATTGTGATCTACCCGGGCTAGCGCAAGAGTCCTTTCTACTGTACCTGGCAGGAGTAGGTCCGCGTTTGTTCGGTGCACTCAAGCGTCGCATTCGAACAGCATCAAGCTGCTGGCTACTACTACACCAGTAACTACTACTCGTACTAGTAGTAAAACATCAACGGAAATAATACAAAGGTTTCGCGTGAAGCCTCAATCGCGTCAAGTCAACCCAGGCCAGAACTACTTGCAGAAGATATTTGGGGTACTTTGCGACCATCTATGTACATTGCTCCAGACATAGAAATATGCTCCTTTTCTTTCCATTTTATGGAGATTTGTACTGTACAGAATTTGGAAACCATTGTTTTTTAAGATTTGATTGGCGTAACAAGGATTTGTCCTCGTCGGCACAATCCAGTAATCTATACAGATCCTTGTAATTTAAGATTTATTATTACGCTCGCAAGAGCTTCCCAGCAAAATTCCTCGCTGGCATTTTACTTTTTGCCAACGATTGCGCGCTCTTCATCGTCTGCAACGAACTTCTCTGTGGCAGTCTCCGGTCCGACTGCAGCCCCCATTTCAGATGCAGCTTTGCGACGGCAACAGAATCGGAGGCAGGGACAACACCAAAACAGAATTTTGTACAAAGCATCGCTGAACTTGGTGTAAAAGTAGTAAAAGATGGGATAAAATATCCATGAAATCCAAACTTGAAATGGAATTGACGTCGTATTCGTATCGTAGATGGCATCTTGCTCGCCTTCCGAGGCGTGGACAGGAATGGTAAAAAGCAAGCGTTGACAAGGTGACACAGAAATAGTATCATCAATCGATAATCCACCACAGTTACCGTGCTGAATCGAAATGGAAATCACGTCTTCACCAATCGACTGAGTTTGGTAGACCAGACCTTTCAAAATCTCCTCCAGATCAGACGGCTGTGCTTCAAATACAACTTTCTCAGAGCTCATGCTTTGGCGGCCAAAAATGGGTTTAGTGTGGTTCCAGAATCCATCGGCAAAACTGAGAAATCCGTTTCCCGGAAGAATGGTCACCAGAGCTGGATCAATTTGGTATTCCGAGGCTGCAACGTTGATTCCTTGAAATCCAACTGTGGTTGAGCATTCCTGTGAGCGCTTGGGAAAATTGTATAGTGAGGTGCCGCACGAAACTTGGCGAAGAGACGTTAAGCTGAACGCATCCAGGGCGAGCGGCTCGCTAGATATACTGATTTCCAAAGGAGGGATATTGTAACAAAGAGCTTCCAACGTCTCGGCGACAACAGGAGATGCACTGACAACGAATGCTCCATCTAACGCTACAGCTCGGTAGGAAAAGTTCCCGGTGCTGGTCGGCTTTGTAGCATTGCAATAGTTGGAGTTGGGGACAAAGGAAATAGCTACATGTCCTTCATTGTCATGATCGGCTGGAATTGTAGATCCAGCTAATAGCTGCTTCATTGTGGCAAAGTGCGACAGCCATCCCTTTTCAGGCTTGGGAACTGTCTCGAGGAAAAATGACAGCGGGCGACCAAAAGTGGAGGTGTCCTCTCCCTGCAAAATTGACGTCGAAATGAGGTTTTGTGATTTAGATTGATCAAAGATTTCGGAAGTTGCTTCCAAAGCAGAAGCAATGTCGACGCGCACAGATTTGGACAGCGACCACACCCCTTTCTTGTCTACAACACGAAACTGAAAATGATCTGTTGCATCATTTCCTGGAATGGGTTGCTCCGGGATAGATGCATCCGAAGGGCCAAACACGTACTTCACGAAAATGGAACCGTTGATTGTCTTCAATGAATTTGATTTCTTTTCCTCAGTGATTACGCTTCCATGGTAGAGACCGTCGTCTCGAAACTCCGTGACTCGCAAGAGCAGACTTCCCCAGCGCGGAGGCTCGGTTATCTGAACGTACATTATAGCATCTTCCGTATCTACATCCGTGCCAGTCAGCTCTAGAGAAGGAAAACTTTCCCAGTCGGTCCCTTCCCAAGTCGTGAGAGTATCGGGTACTGTAGTGGCAATAGGAGGATCATTGACCGCCTCCACCAAAATAGTTATGACTTCAGACTCACATTGGGCAGAATCAAAAATGATATGGCTCGTGACACAGTACGAAATCTCGGTGAATTTGGCTCCGGGAATCAAAGAGTGGTCGTTGAATGGCGGGAGATAAATAAGACTGCTGGGATCTTCCAAAAGAATGGCCGCGGGTGCATCCTTATTTGACGGCTTCGTAGAGTACTGAAGCTCTACAAAAAATGGCCCAATGACTTGGTAAAGGCGCCCTTTCACTGGCAGGCTTGTAATGTAGACGTAGTGAGGAAGTGGCGCTTGAGTTGTCACTTGACTGGCGGTTTGGTCCAGCTTGGCAAACACGAGTAAGTCGTGGATTTCTTCCTCGACAGTCTTGATGCGCACGGGAAGCCGTTGCAGCTCCTTCACTCTGCCACGGGTTTGTGACGCAACGACAGGAGGACGAATGTACCATTCTGGGTCATGAGATCGAGGGATTTCTTCGGCATCCTCATTAACGATAACTTGGTATGGGAGAGAATAGGGACGGCCGCCAGTAATTCCACGTTGCATGCTTCGTTCTACTTGAACCTGAGAGAGCACTTGGTCATACACAGAAAATTGGTAGAAAGAGCCTTTCCACAATTCAGCTGTTGTAGATCCGAGGTGCGTAAAGAAGTGCATCGTAGACCGGTCACCCCAATGTCTAAGGTCGTTGGAAAACGGTTCTGAGGCCGCCAGTTCGGGTTTGGAATTGAAGAAGACTTGTTGATGACCATCTTTCAAAGCAATTACAATGTGCACCAGCTTGTTTTTCTCGGCGGGAAATTCAAAGACAGGAAAGCTAAAACAGGGGTGAAAGAATGACTCGGAACTTCGAAACGTAATTTGAAAGTAGCCATCGACCTCAAGGAGCTGAAGGTCAAAGAACTGTCGGTCGCAAACACTACTGGTTCCTCCACTTGTACTTCCGTCCTTCGATCCAACCGTGAAGATGGTAGAAATGGCGCCTTGTGGTTTCTTTCCAAGTGGCTTGAGCCAAAACTCGAAGCTCATCCCATTGTTATTTTGTCCAACGCGATGAAAGAGTTGCTTGGCGCTGCTGGATTCCACTGACAAAGGGGAGAGATCGGTGTGGTCCATCAAGAGATGCGATGCACTTTCGACTCCAAGACCCTTGGTACACTTGGTAGAGATAGGATTGCGAGACAACGCCGAAGAGGATTGCTTAGAAGCTTGGGTATCCGTAAATGATCCAATCGTGCATTCGTCTGTTGTAAAAGTGAAACGGCAAATGGGGGGTGGGGTATCCGCTGCCGATGCCACTTGCGCACCACCGTAGAAACCACGATGGATCAACAGAAGGCAAGAGATAAAGAAGGCAGATGGGCAAAACATTATAGTCATAACCACTTAGATTATGATAACGAGGATGGGTATATAACGAAAATGGATTTGTCGTTTGTTTTGACAAAAAAGTGTGAGACAGGTGATGATTTCGGTGCGAAGTCGAGTCGACAAGCAAAAGCGACAAAAATAGTAAAACAAACGGTCACTTCGACTTCAATGAAATGGCGATACATTAAAACAACATTGCGAGGCGCTGTATAGCATGTACGTATCCGTAGGTTAGGAAAAAGTATATGCGTTCTAGATATATACAGTACTAATGAAAAAAAATCGACTATTCGAAAAGCTACACAAACTCTCAAAAAGATCACTCTATTTCTTGGCCTTTTTTGCCTTCTTGGCAGATGCAGTCTTCTTATCTTTTTTGTCGGGACCACTCTCTTTCTTGGCCTTTTCTCGTTCCTCAATTTCCCTGCGGCGCTGGTGCAAGACGTCGACGCCGGATTTCTTTTGTTTGATACCATTTTGCATTCTGCCGTAAAGACGCGATGCCTTACGACTCATCATGACCTTGGCAAGATCGTGCGCTTCATCCTCCTGCGGACAAAGACAATTTCAAGCAAACCATTAAGGATTAGAAGACAAGAATTTCGAAAGGCAAACATCTGCCACGAAAGAAAATGAAAACAACGAAAATATACGCACCTCCTTTTTGCGCTTGCGTTTCTTGAGTCGTTCGGCTTTGTCCTCATCATCACTATCCTCCTGCTGCTCATTGTCGCCATCTTCCTTGGGCATCTCATCAATGCTCTCTGCTTCTCCATCGCTGTCGTTGGCTGCAATCTCGTCAATAGATTCTCCATTCTTGAGCCGCTCTATCTCTTCTGCATAAGCTGGCGTGTATCCTTCCTCTTCGTTGTCAATCCAAGGTGACAAGTGAGGTGGCAAGGTGACACCAACCGCATACTTGGCAATGGGCAAGATGAACATAAAATTCGCACAATCCAAAATCCACTGAGGCTGCACATACTCGCGAGACTTTGGAAGCGAGTCGTAACTGGAGGGCAGCTTGGGACGATCGACAATGTGATGCGTAATTTTGGGGTCTTTTACCGTGATGGGACTATCTTCGCCTTCCCATCCCACCTTTCCGCCGTATGCCAAACAAACCAGTTCTAGATACCCGCGTGGGATTTCTCGTGAGAGGAAGAATGTCAGACCCGCGAAGAGATTTTTTCGCTTCCTGGCTTCATCGTCAAGTTCCGACGCTTCACCAGAGGCAGCTCCAGGCAAAGCTGTGCGATCCTCTTCCTCGGCCATACTCTCCAGAGCCACCTTGAGTGGTCCAGCCACATCAGTAGCATCTTCTTCCTCGTCACCACTGGCGTCGCTATCTTCCTCAATTTTGCTCAAAGCCGAACCGACGCTTTTAATCAACTCCTTGGACTTTTTGTTGGTTTTCTTTGGTTTCGAATCTGCACCAACGGCATCCTCACTGTTTCCATCTCCCAATGTCTTTTGAACCGATTCGCTGACAACATTGCTAATGGCACCAGTGGACGAATTCAAAGCATTCTTGAGCGATTTTAAATTGGATCCAAGAATTGCCGTTTTGCTCCCTGCTTCGATAGCAACAGCAGTACCTGTTTGAAGAGGATAACGAACTCCAATGTCATTGTAAAGCTTAAACAAGACAAAATCCAACAGCGTCTCGTAAAATTCAAAAAAGGTTTGCATGACGTTGTAGTCCACGTCTTCGGGCAAAAACTGGGTAAAGGAGTGAGGCACAACCCAACGAACGGGCGATCCACGGATGGAAGCCTCCATATAAATACCCTTGACAGAAATAAAGGACTTGGTAATGCAATAGGTAGTGGCACAATAGGCGCCCCACGCAGCTGCCAAGGATTTGGCCTTGTTCGTGACCTTGGCTTTGATGTTGTTCTCACTGGGCAAGGCCGCAAACAAATATACCAACGTCAATGCATCGTCCAAATCGTTAATGGCATCGACAAAGCGTGGATACCGTTCCTTGACGAGATGGTTGAGGGAATAGGTCGGCACGAGTGCATTCTTGCGCTTGGCTTCGTCCCGTTCATTGCGTCCAGCGGCACGACGCACCTTTTTCATAAAAGCTCGAAAATCGCGAAACTTTTCGAGGACCGGTTCGTGGGCAATCGCTTTAATGTCCTTGACATGGTAAAAGGTCTGTCCTCTCTTATTCTTGGGCGTCTTGCCCAATGGTTCTCTAGGATAAATACCCTTGAGGATACATAGACGACGGAAATCTTTGAGGGTAATTTGTAAGCGTTTGAGACAGGCCGAACGACCAATAAAGGTGGCGTCTACTCCGGAATGATCCTTCTTTTGTTTCTTGCCCATGCGCGACAGCTTGCGCTTGCTACCCATGCTCGAATGGGAGGCTGCCTTGATCGACTTTTTCTTCGGTCTTCCCTTGATACGGTTGCCCATCTTTAAGTTTGTTGGGTGTGTATTGGATTTGAGTTTGATGTGCTATAGACTCTTGTAGTCTATTGTTTTTTACTTAATGTTCGTTGTTGTTGGATGATAGATCATAGAATAATAATTAAGTGTTTCTGTTGCAGATTTGGTTTCCCTAAAAAATGAAAGGTCTGATGCAGGCTCATTAGAGGTGGGGTTATAAGTAGGTTATGAGTTTATTTATCACGAGGATTGACGGTACTACTACTACTACTACTACTACTACTACTAGCTAGTACAGTAGTAGTCTAGGTAGTACTGGTAGTATGTCAGATAAGGATTTCTTCAATATTTGAAGGCTCGACACCTGTAGCTTGTCAGCATCACACGCAAGATCCTGCTTTTGTACTGAAACACCATTATTTTTCTACAGATCTATCAATCACAAAAAAATATTTCTCGTTGTTATCACACGACCGTGTTTTCTAGTGCTTAACGATACAAGCAAACAAGATGATGAAGCAATTCACTACTATCCTTTTGTCCTTTTTGGTATTGATCAGCTCGACCTATGGATTCGTAACTCCTTCTCGAACAGCCTTCCAATCTGGCGCTGCTGTTTCTACCACTATGCCTACCACGACCACCACCACTACGACGACTACTTCCATGAATCCTGGTTGGCATCCTGCACTTTTGCGGCAACGAAAGTCGATGGCAACTATTCAGACTCAAAGTTTGTTCGGTTTGGGAGCACCGGAATTGGCTGTTATTTTGATTGCCGCTGCTTTTTTTCTAGGACCTCAAAAACTAGCCGATTTGGGAAAAGATGCTGGAAAGATTGCGGGCGAATTGAAGGAAGTTCCCAAGGAATTCCAAAAAGGACTAAAAGAGGGAGAAAGGGAGGCTGCCAATGCGCTCAAATCGGCACAACCAAAGGATGCCGAAAAGGAAGAATAATTCAATGTGCAAACAGCAAACGAGTATGGCCAATATGCAATATGTTTTAGTTGTGAGCAGTGATGAGTGAAAAAGGACAATCGCATCTTTAAGAATACAACCAACAAGATGTAGGGTCTTGCCCATCTACTAATTGAATGTAAAATCAATTTACAGACCTCCTAGTAGTAACAGGAATGAGAAAGTCGGTTGTGGTATGACTGCGTAGGAGCTCTATCTCTTCTTAGTACATAAATAATTCAAATAGCTACTAGTACGCATCTTTCATACTACTTTAGTCTTGGCGATTAAGGGATGGGATGTTGCTAGATTTAGGTAGTACAGCAGATTTTGCATTTGTGTCATTGTATTTGTCAGCTACTCTCGTACTGTTCATCTCCAAAACTACTCATTTTGTAGAAAGCTGCGTCCACCAGAGTGTTTGGAAATAACCAGCCATATGCTTGCAGCGAAGGAACAAGTATCGAATGACTAGTCGAAATGCCAGGGTTGGATTAGGCTTTATTTATTTGCTTAGTGTCATTCACGGGCAATATCCTGTTCTCAATCTGTCAGAGATCAAGCTCCACAACCTATCCAACCGTCAAGCATGCGAGAACAATCTATTGGTTCAGCATCGCATAAATCACCAACAGAATGCGCATCAAAGCGAGAGAGGGTTTCCATTGGTTTTCTGTAAGCGCAGACGAAAAAGCCAGTACAAACCGCGCAAGCACTTCTGTAATCTGAACACCGTTTACAATTCGTGTTCCGCAGACTTTATAAGAAGTCGGCAATGCATATCTTCCATCTACTATGCTCTTATTTAATGTTCCTCTAGGGCAGCTCTTTCTTTCTTGGCCTTTTCCTTTCTGGCCTCGTTCAATACATTGTTCAAAGTTTGCGACATGGTGGCACTGCGCACATTCAAGTCCCGCGTTCGATCCATCACTTGTTCGTAAATGCTCTGCGGATTGCCTCCCATCACAACACATCGTTCTTCTGAATCAATCTTAGCATCCAAATCGGCATTTCGAATTAGATCGACAATCCATCGTTCTGCTTGATCCTGGTCCATGGCCAGCTTATCTCCCAATGCCTTCAAATCAATTTTGTTGTGAATGCGGCAATAGTTCTCGAAGACAAAGACACGGGCTTCTTCCATAAATAAGGCCGTCTGACGGCACAGGAAAAAGTCTGTTGCCAAGACCTTTTCGCACTCTGCCAACTTGGTCTGAGCCGATTCAAAGTCAAACTTGACGCACAAACAGTTGACAAACTCCACAATAGGGTCCGTGTACTCGCAATCTTGCATGACATTGATCAGATTCTTCATTAATCGTCGAGCTTCAAAGTTAGATCCAGCTGCTGCCTTCTTTGTGACACGTCGCTTGCACAAGAGGACTGCTGCTGTCAAATACCGCAACAAATGAGGAGCGTTAGTGGTAATGGCTTGCTTGTATTTCTCGGAATGAAACAGTTCGACCAATTGTTCCAGACCACCCTTGGCAGAGTCGTTCCAGTAGACAAAGAGCGACCAGTGGAGCAACCAGGTGCGTTGTTCCAAGGCGACCAATGACGTGATTTGGTTCGATGCCACCATGGATTCCATAGCATTCTTGACGGCATCAACGGCAACACTGGCAGCTTCCCAGGATTCCACTAGAATTTCGCAGGCAAGACGCCCCCACAGCACTTGCAACATTTCCGAATTGACCGATTTCAAGTAGTAGATCGAAGGGTTGCCAAGGTCCTTCTCGCTGGCACTGGATTGCTGTTGCTGCCGACGACGATCGTCTGCTACCATTTCATCTTCCTCGTTAGTGACGGTGGGAGCGGGAGCTTTGGCAAAGAGAGAAATGTAGTTCTCGAGCATTTCACGGGCAGACTGGTAATCACCACAGTCAAAGTTGTAACGGGCCAATTTACGGTACGTCTCCACCATTTCACAAGTAATGCCCTTGTCGGATTCGGTAAGTCCAGCAACGGACCACTTGCCACTGGCAACTAATTTGGCCTGTAAAATTTGTGTGGGTGTTTGGAAGGGAAGATGTAAGAATCAGTAAAGGTATTCTTTTCTTTGATGGACGAAGTCTCTGATATTGGATGTCCGAGTCGCGCAAAAACCAAAGACGGCAAAAACAACGTATTTTGTGCTCTGTGCCCACCAAAGGCTCTGCGTTTATTGATTCACATTCCCACCCCCAGATTCACAAATGTACAGCACGTACATACAGCAATTCAACGCAATTCTTTTTTGACTTACCCTCTCTTCTTCATTTTTGCAAAGATCTTCCAAATTTTTGCACCCCGCTTGCAGTTCTTCCAATCTCGAGTACACTTCCTTTTTTTGCTCTTCCATTTCGGGTGGAACGGCCGAGTCGTCGCCGTGCAGTCCCTTGTATATATCAATGGCATAATCGACCATGTGAGTTGGTCGTAACAGAGCCAAACGGGCAGCAGCAACATCCTTGGAGGAATAGGATACCGTGCCAGCTCCAATGAGCGTATCAAGATATTCCAACAGGGGAAACATCATGTGACGATCCAGATACGGTGATACTTTGGACGTCAAGTCCCATTGTTCGACTCCTCCTGCAGTCATTGTGTTGTCAATTTTGATTTTATGCTGTAAGAAAGGTTGTGAGGAATATCGAGAGGGCTATTGTACTACTGCTGGCTAGCTAGCTATTTGCTCTAGCTACTACAAGACTCGATAAGAAACTAATAATAATGCAGTTGTTGATTTCCTTCTGTTTTTGTTTGTTGATCTCGGGTAAGCTTGGGGTTGGAGGCAGGAAGTGAGGCCACGAGAGATCGGATTGGGATATGAGCTCCCTTAACTATTTACTCTTGACCTTAATAAGGAACCGAAGTACAATACTACTACTACTACTACTACTACTAGACTACTAGCTAGCTACTAGTAGTACTAGCTACAGTAGTAGCATAGACTACTATTTTTTTTATTTGACGATTTTAAAAATAATAATAGTCTAATAGCTGCCTAGCTAGTAGAATGACAATAGTACAGTGTAAATACCCCCGGTAGTTACTGTACTCCACAATATTTTTACAAGCTATTATTATTATTTTCAAGATGACGCCTTTTCTTCGTAATCAATATATTTTCCCTTGGCTATATTTTCTTCGAAAAGCCTCCAACCTGCTAATTTACCCACCGTTCCCTTGGTTTTGCCTCCGTCCATGGTCATTTTTCGATTCAAACCGGCCTTCCACTGTGGTCGTAATTCAAAATCTTCTTCTTTGATTTGATGTCGAAAAAAGATACCATCCGTAGGAGCTGATGAAATCATGTTGGTTGTCGTTACGATCCGTCCAATCCGTTGAAGTTGAGCAGGATTACCAACGGAATCTGGATCTGGAACTGCATAGATATCAAACAGTGTAGTACCAATGGGAATGGTCGTGACTTCGTCAATAAAGGAATCAAACGTAGTAAATTGTTTGCGGTGCTTATTGTTGCTGTTCTTGCTGTTGTTTTCCGTCGTCGTCGTACTCGTATTGGTTCTGGTAGTGGTTGTGGCAGGGCGTGTCAGTACGGGTTGGAGTGTGACGATGTAAGGAAAATTATGCTGCTGCTGCTGCTTTTGATTTTGTTCTCCTCCTCCACGACAGTCCTTGCCATCTTGATCAAAGGCACAAAAGTCGGAAACACCCAACGACAATGGATAATTGGAATATTTAGAAAATTTTCGCACAAACGGTAAAGCAATAGCAGGCATTTTTTCTGTCATGGTCGTCGACAAACAATGTGCAAAGTAATCTTCTTCTCGTTGTCCTACTTTAGATCCCAGGAATAATAAATTTCCACTGGGGATGTTGTCTCCTCTCTGTGTGCACAGTAAATGTTGTGTGCGATAAAGAGAGATGTTTTAGCTTTCAGGTCCCTAATTTTTGGAATGGTAACGAACGAACGAACGAACGAACGAATACAATTATAAGTGTGCGAACGACTTACAAAGCATTTAATGGCAGCACCTGGAACGATTTTGGCATTGGCAAGTTTTTCTCCTACGGCATTGCGGACCATGATCCTGGTAAAATCTGATTGGTTACCCTGTTGCTGTTGTTGCTGATCTAATGGTCGTATTGCCGACGATAACCGTACGAGACAGTGTTCGACAGTCGTATTGGGCGTGAGCAATCCTGTGTACGGTTTTTGACTGCTACTGGTAGGTGTTGGAAATGGAAAAAGTTCCATCTTGGCACAGCAAACACTACCATGAGGACAAATCAATTTAGTACTGTCCACGTGATGATCATGAGGACACACCAGATTTTGCTGATAATCTTGCATTGTCACGTGCGCTACGACACTGTCATATGTGGGCCATATTCGCTCGACTGGACACGCATTAATGTTATTATTGCTGGTCTTGTTGTTGTTGCTGTTCGAAGAAGATGACGACCGATCATCCGAAATTATACTATCATTGTTGTTATTGTTGTGTTCCATAAGATACTGCCACAATCGTTCCTTTTGTTCTTTGGCGGTCAAATTCACAGAGTAATTTGAGGTGTCCACTTTCATGCTGCTCTTGCTTTTGGATTGTTGTTTGAGCTTTCCTGCTTGCTTAGCTTTTCCGCTAACAAACAAGTTGGAGAAGGCTTGTTCCATGATAATAATGAGCAATGTTTGATTGTAATGGGGGTTGTATATGAAGCAGGTTCAAATCACGTATAAGGTTCATTATTTATTTGTTCATTTCTGATGAGATATGGAGCTCGAGCATTCTATGTTCTATCGTATGTTGTATGCTCGAGCTGGACTGTGTTTATTTTCTGGTCGGCTCATCAGGACATTCAGAGCCAGCCGAAGGGAACGTGAGACAAGGAGACCCGAATCCGACGTCACCGGAATGACCCGAAATGCCCCATCCCGTCTCCCACTCAGAAACAGGAACACATCGGGAGAAATCGGATAC